>JAAUYG010152409.1_pt1 | contig 13570 bp, 15 predicted proteins | sample 7278091 | NCBI WGS metagenome assembly JAAUYG01 (sample SAMN14350201, study PRJNA611818) | marine sediment metagenome | isolation source: surface marine sediment (0.6m) | place: French Polynesia: Moorea | collected 2018-08
CCTGCCACTGCTGGCCTACCAGAGTATGTTGCCACACACTCACCAAGCCTGACTACCTAGCGCCCTTACAGAACTCGACAGTGGGGAAGGAGTCCTCCATGACAATGACAATGATGACACGTACATGACTCCATTAGGCTGATTCGACTTAGAGTCGCGCTCGGCCTAAAAAAGCTGGCCTGACGCAGGGTTGAGAAACAAGTTTTCCAAACGTTATTTAGCGCAAAAGGAAGGCAATGATTGCGTACACGAGTCTGATTCCGTCTCTCAAATCCGTTGCCAAACAAGCGACCGCATAATCGAATTCCTCCAGTGCTGTCTGCGAGTGTCTCACGACGTAGCCCAGGTAGGACAAGTGTCGGGTCAGATCTCCCTCTCCCCTCAGATAATCACGCGCAAACACCAGCAGCAAGTCGCGACTCGACTGAAAATCAAAAAGAGTCACAATCACAAGTCAAGTTCATGAATTGCACTTCAAAACAGCCATTTCAAACAAATGCAGCACTGGTCATTTGGAGAAGTTCAAGTGAACTTTGTCTTCAGGTTACCTTGAATTCTGCGTCTTTGCAGAACAGGCAGGGGTCATGGTCTATCAACCTGCTCGTCTTTGCCGAGTCCAGAAAATACACCAGAAGCAGAAACTTCTTCAGAATGTGCTGTGCCACAGCTTCATCATACCCTGAAAGAAAGCAATCTGAATCACTGCTCTGAATTTAGAAGCTGTTTGCTTGTCTCGTCTTGTTTCCAGCCTTATTGGAATTATTATGTTGTCTTGACAGTTTTTCCGTCTTTTAGATGAACAAAACAGTGCGCGGTTCAGACCCACCTTCAGCATACAGATGCGGAACAGTAGGATGTGAATAGGCCTGAGCTATGTCTGGGTTCCCCAACAAACGAACCACGATGAATCGCGACATTCCGATGATGTCAATGTTTGAGCCAATGGGCAGGATTTCTCCGAATATTGTCTGAAAAAAAATTGCACAAATAAACCCAATGAAAGCTGGATTTTATCAGGGCAGGTGAAGAACGACGATGTCATCAATGCAACGTTTGCTGCGAATTCGTACATGTAATTCTTCAGAATTGTCATGAGAACTTTGAAGTGTCCACTTGACTCACCTCCAGACCAATCCTCAGCCACAGCGGATTGTAGCAGAGGATCATGTCCAGCAATCTCTGCTTGATTCCCAGGTCAGCGTGGATCTTGCGATCTTCTCTGACCGCGATGCGACGAGTTTCAATCTCGATTTCCAATTTCCTGCAAATATGTAGTCAGTTTGTAGATCCGCTTAAATTTTTTTTTTCTCTCTTTCTTTTTTTTTCGGGGGGATGGGGCAGAGAACTTTTTTTTTGGGGGGGGGGATGGAGCCAAGGAAAAGACTTACTTGATGAGCCTGGCGTTCTCTTCTGTTTGGTACATCTTGCAGGCGTTCCGGCGCAGTCGGTTCAGCCGTCTACTCGCGGCGTACGCGCGAAACGAGATCACCTCTTTCGTGGGAGCCAATTTAGGATCGGACTGCGCGTCTGAACACAACTTATTAGCATCAACTGAAAACAGAGATGTGGCAGTTCTCAAAGCAAATGCAGAGCAACTTCTAATCGCGGAAACTTCGTAAGTTTGTTGGATCAAAATGGCACAGATTTGCACCATCTTTTCCCACTGTATAAAGAGAAGAATTTTGTGTTTTACTGTTCAAATTCTCACAAAAATTTTCTGTGACAAGTTTCGCTTCTTTGGTCAATCTACTACACCAGACAAACTACTCAGAACCCCCTGCCATTAACCATGCAGTACCCAGGATTTTTGGTCTGTTTCTCAGAAAAAATAGTCCGTATCACGACCTAGTCAAATTTCCCCCCCCCCCCCAAATAGTTTTTGTGACTTCTTTCCTCTTCACAATGTCCCCCGTCTTATTGAGGGCAATGTAACACCTACGAGCCAACTACACGTCACGTCTTCTACTCAAACTACCTTTCACACACTGAAGTACACACGTAATCACACGTTTTTTCCCCAGGACACCACTGATTTCAACTTACAACGTAACACACGATTCTTTTTACTTCGACTCAACTGAAGTCTTCTGATCGTTTGTAACTTACCAACAACTTTTCGCAATGAGGATGAAGCTACACGAAAAGTCACAAACAAACAGTGGATAAAGTATTTGGCAATTGACAGAAAAATGCGTGAAATTGAATTCCAGTCTCTTTGTTCAATCTACTGGACGTACAAACGGGCTCCATCCACAAGTTGTCAGGTCAAAGAGACGTTCTTACCATTCTGTGGTTTCCTCGCTTCCACGTACTCGTCTGGTGGTGTGAGAACGAAATTCAACCATTTGACAAAACCACGTTCTTGTTTCTCCATCCACCTCTCATCGTAGTAAACGTTCTTGGCCGCAAACGGCATTGGATGTTTCGGCAACGCTGCAACAAAAGTACCGGTATGCACTTGAACACCGGCAACCAATCTTCACTTTTTTACGCGTGCATACTTCCTAGCATCAAGGAATTGACCCAACTAACGTACCTGCCATTGCTGGCGTTTTGGTCTTGATGAGGGTCAACTTAGATTGCGGCAGACCTTTTGTTAGTCCTGACGAAACCCTGGCTCTGTTGCGTGTGGGCTTCACCGATGATCCGCTGTGGTGCTGCGCTCGTTCAGGTTTGGTATTTCTCGTCGCACTGAAGTCTCCTTTCATCGCATCTTTTGCAGCTGAAAGAGAGCACGACATATTCAAATCAAGATGATGAACCAAGGCTTTTTTTTTTTCTCTATTGTTTTGTTTCTCCTCTTTCTGCAGTGAGGAAAAGAACTGATGAGAGAACCAGAAGTTTTGGACAAACCGTTTCTTCGGAGTTGTTGAGTTCTTGTCAAACGTAAGCTGCTGGCACCATCCCTGCTCATCGAAGGGGAACCACACTTGGCTGCAGGTCTATTCGCATTCATTGGCAGCGTCTTGTTTCCAAAGGATCGTCTCTTCTGTTTTTTGCCCTGGTCTACTTTTGTGCTGGATTGATTCTGTGACGTGTTTCTACTGTCATCCCCCGATCTTCTGGAACACTTTTTGACCAAATTTGCAGTGACTTTGCTCTGATGTACAGGGAACTCCAAACTTGTATCTTGGCCTTGTTTTGCCCGCGCCGCCAGTTTCAGCATGCCCTTCTCGCTCACGGCCTCCTGGCATGGACTGGGACTGGTCAGTGGCTGGATGGATACGTCCGTTATACCCTGTGGTTGCGGTGAAAACAACTTCTTGGACGAGTACCTTCTTCTTCCACCTGCAGGCAGTGGTGGGGTCGTACTGCACCGAGACTTGACCACTGTCTTTGATTCCACAACCCTGGCTGCAGCGCCGCTACTTTTGCGAATCCTACCACCCGATGACCGCCTCTTCTTTCCACTCCCAGACCGCGTTCTGGAGTCCATTTGTAGCAAACAGGAGGGGAAAGCACTGTTGGGTTGGGCTGCATCCACAGGTAGGGATTCTGGTATCTGGTGCATGATGTCTGTACACTCTGGAATGGTGGTTGTGCGAACGTTGCCACTGGGAGCAGACTTGGTCACAGTGAGAGATCGTCGTCTCATGTTGCCGCAAACTTGAGTATTTAGCTCGTCGTTCTGTTCTATTGCACTCGAGTCATCTACCGTTCTGTTGAATGTCTTCGGCGCTTCATCTTTCATAAAATGTCCAATGGAAGACCTGCTCTTGGTCACGGTTTCTGTGTTGATGGGAGGAGAGAGTTCACTTCGGGTGAAAATAGGGGATGTGATCTCTGCCAGAGCGGGCTTGATTTTCGTCACAGTTTGCGTGCTGAATCTCCCGGACTGGTCAGACATTCCAGAATTGGACGTGGAGAACAGGGTTTTCCTCGGAGACAAAGGGCTGGTGTCAAGTTTAGCCACCGGGGAGCAGGGGATGCCCTCTAGGTGGTGTTGCAGCCAGCTGGGTCCAGGCCCGGTCTGTGCGCTGCCAACGCCCTCGATCACCGCCTGCAAGCCACGACCCGGCACGGGCGTGGACGACTTGGGCGACGCCTTGTACTGGTCACGGAGTCTGGATAGAGGCGTTCTGAGGTCCACTTCGTCCACGCAGCCCGGGTACCCAGCTCGCACGAGCCTCGAGTGGCACGCCACCAGCGCCGGACTGGGGCACTCCATCGTCACCGTCTCCCGGCGACTTTCATTCGGATCTGCGTTAGGGTCCGACTTAGGACTCTGGGGGCTGAACGTCTTGTTCTGCAGTGGGCTGAACGAGTTGCGGCTGTGTTCGTTGCGTACGTGCTGCGGCGCCAGTAATCTGGTCGGACTCTGCGTGTTGAGCCCAGGACTTGCTTCCAGTTCTGGTGTCTTCACCCCTGGTAGTTTCTTGCTTCCGTAAACCCGAGGAACGTTTCTTCTTGAATGTCCCGATTCCACAACCACCGTCTCTCGTCTTGTGTCAGACCTAGTTTCCACCACTTCCTTCTCTAATTCTTCGACAACTTCATCTCTGCGGTACAGATGTTGCGCTTCTTCAATTTCTGCAGCGTGCAAAGGCGGAAAGAACTTCTTTTCTTCACTGCCAACGCCTGGGAAGAATCTGTGTGGACTTCCGTCGACGTGCACAAAGGTCTGCTTCACCACTTGCTCATGGTGTCTCGTGTCTGTGCTCTTCATGACCTCCACATCCACATCCGTCGTGACCTCGTAGCTGTCGGACAGGATCTTCGTTTCTGTGACCATAACTTCCTCCACCACCACCTCTTCAGTTACCTGTTCAATGACTTCGTAGGATTCAAACAGCACATCGCGTTGGAAACCTCGGTTCTCTCGCTTTTTCGCTGTGTCTTGTTTCTCATCATCAGAGTCCGCGCTGGTGTAGTGTCGACTTGGCGACACCATCAAAGAATCTTCATATTCCTCCGTGGCCGAAGTCTCCAGATACTCCGTTGCGTCTTCATACACAGAAACCACTGATTCTTTGCTCCGTCTGTCGTTCTTGTTCTTCTCTTTGTCTGGTTTCACAGGCATCAGGTCTGCTACAGTTAGCGCCTCAGAAGTGTCATCATCTTCGCCTTGCTGGCAGTCCTCGTACACCGACACAACAGACTCGTGACTGGGTCTTCGTGACAGGGTTTCCCTGCAGTCTTCATACACAGACAACAGCGACTCAATGCTGGTCCTCCTGGAGTTGCCTGCTGCAGCCCCGATCTGCGGCTGCAACAGACTCGACGTTGTGGGACTGGGACTCTGGTTGAGTTTACTGTACGTGAGGGATCTTCTCAATGCAGACTTGTTCAGAACGTCCTCGTCGTCACAGTCCCGATGTTTGGCGGGTTGAGTGCATCTGGACCGAGGTGGCGTGTTTTCCTTGTCATCGATGATGTGTTGCTTTGTGGACTTTCTGGGTTTTCTCTCAACAGCCGCCTGTGGTCCAGTGCCTGGTCTCCCGCTCTGGCTTGCTCTCAACGAAGCTTGCAGTTTCTTGGCTTGAAGCGAAGCGGAGGGTTGTAGATTGGTGAGCGGTGCAAAATGTGGCGCTTTCCAAGTCTTGCGCTGAAATTACGTAATGACATTGGATATCAAGGACAGTTGAGCTGGGACCCCAATTTTCGGATGCACTTCTGACGAGTCGAGTTTCTAATCAAGAGACTTGTGGCAAAACATGGGTTCTAATGTCACTGGTCAGTGTACCTTCTTTGTTTTCGCTGGAACCTCAGCTTTGCCAATAAGGAAGGCTTGCAGGCGCACTGCACCATCCACTTTGAAGAGGACCATTTGTCGCTGACTGCCCTCTTCTTGTGGCGACCATATCAATTCCAGCAACTGATGTCCGTCTGAAAATGACAGGGTTCAAATAGTTTTTGTTCACTTTCTGCTTTGAAAAATATTGTGACACCTGCATTGCATTCAAGGAAAAAAAAAAACTAAAAAAAAAAACAAGGAACAGAACAAAGGAACGACTCGCAGTGAAAATTTGGGAGGCAAACCTGGCTCAACAGCAAATTCTGCTAAATCTATGGTGAAGTTTTTATCGTGAGGAAATTTTTCCACCACCACTTGCTGCACATAGTCATGAGGGTTAAAAGCACGCAACCTCCGCACACACGTTTTGCCAACTCGCACAGTTCCAAAATCAACCTGGAGTGAAGAGAAAATGGCAATGTTTCGGGATTGTGACAACAGACAGTTTTGGCAGCAGTAAAGCAAACGCAGTCTTTCTAATTTGAGCGCATTTCAACTTACTTTCGGGGGCTTGGTAAAATGCGACAGTGTCAGCTCCTCCACTTCGCTCTGTTCATCAATTTTGGTTGCTTTCGGTTCCCGAGGATCGACAGCAATCTCCAAACGGATGCTCTTGTTTGGGGTGAACCAGGACCGTCGACCGCTTTTCCGTTTTGTGCCCGTGCCAGGCAGTGGCGAATGACAGTCCTCGGGCAAAAAACTGCCATCCCCAAACACCATACTGTCGTTCATCTTGATTTAAATCCTATCTGAAAACGAGAGATATGCTGTCATTCGCCGCTGGGGGACCGACCAGCAGTAAGGGGTGGCACTTGGGGTGATGGTGTCACGGCCAAAGAGGGGGGTGGCCAGCCCACCAGGGCAAACGTTACTTACAGGGGCATGAGAAAAGGAAACCCAGTTTATTCAGTAACAAAACACAGTTAAAGAATGAAATTTAGTCAGAAGTTTGGTCCCTTATAGAGAACTAAAATTGGACAAGATTTCATTCTTGAGGTCAACATTTTACTGAATAAACTCAATGTCCATTTTTGAAAACCCCTATAAGTAACGTTGCCCCCATCAGGTACATGATTGGGGGGGGGGGCTAACCAGAGGACATCATGCATGTGATGCACTTGTGCCAAATCCTCTGTGTGGCCTGTCTCGTGGTCATGTCGTCATCACCACAGCGGTGCAGTGAAGGCCATGGGGGTGCAAAGGGTGGGGTCCCAGCCCTGGTGCAGTTGTGCAGTTGGGGAAGCCGGTTAGCAGTGCAGCGGGGAGGGGAGGGGTTCGCTCCTCCCCTGGAAAACCCGTGTTCTTTCCCTTAGAGCCCATCGACAACACAGACAGATCTAACAGACTGAAAATTGTGGCCTGAGCACGCAAAGTGAATGAAATCTCGATCAAAACCGAAACCTCGATCGATGGCATCTAGATCTACATCTGTATCCATAGACCTTCTTCAGGATCTAATAGATCTGCATCTTGGTTTTCTTGCAAAGAAACATTAGAAACATCAAGAGAGATGTCAAACTTCTTACCGTAAAAACTGCTTGAAAACAATCTCCACCTGTTTTTGAATTCGCGCATTTAAATGTCTCGGGCCAATCACAGCGGCCGATGCAAAAATCAGCTGTACGGAAGAGGTCGCACCTATCAGAAGAAAATCGATGAATCGGTGGCGCACAGATTCGGCCTTGATCTATGCTTGATGTGAACAAACAAACAAACAAAAAAACATAAACAAAAAAAAAATAAAATAAAATAAATAAATAAAAATAATACCTGGAAATCCTTGGAGACAGAGTAGATCTAACCCAAAATTTGCCATTCCTTGCTGTGGCGAGGCGCGACTAAAACAACAAAGTTTCACAATTGAACAATTACCTCCCGAAAAACTGTGAATACCACCATCACCAATGTTGTATTATTATTTATTTTATTTTTTTTTTTTTATTTATTAAAACATTTTTTTATTGGCATCGATTTCAAATTGCGGGTGTGAGAGACAATTGATCAATGACAAGTGGAATCACGCACGTTTAACCAAACATCTTCTTGGCCTCCTCTCAAGGAAATGAGCAGTCTTCTGGAGTCATTTGGAAGTCCAATCTGCATTCTCCCTGGCTCTGCATGGCTCGGAGCTCAGAAGAAGCAAAAAACGAAGCCGTTGCAGAAACAATCAACCGTAAAGAGAAGTCGCTTTTGATGCTCGTGCTCTGACAGTACACCTAAAATATCTTTGGCTTTAATACCTGCTCAGGAAATGTCAATGGAGATGTGTATTGCATCAACACAGTAATTGTCAGTTTCATAAGTTGCGCATCTGTTTATCTGCTCACGGGGCTGATATCCTGCAAATCAGAAAGGCACTGTTCTACACATGAAACATGTTGAAAAGCAGAGAGAAATGGAACACCACTGTCGACTTGTCCAGAAATGGGAAATGACACAGTTTCCTACACTTTGCTTTCATCTACCGGGCTGACAGGCTAATTTGGGAGAGATCAATGGGGAAGTAGTGGACTCCCCACCAGCCAGCCTGCAATTCTATGCTGCAATTTGAAGGAAACTGTCGCTTTTTGTAGCGGCCTTGCCGCAGAAATGTCCAAGTTCACTGATTTGTCCAAGATTAACGTCCTCAGCTCGGTGAACATTGCGACTTGCTTTCTGTTTGAATTTGTGTTCAATCCATAAGGAAAAACTTTTTACACGAAAAAGGAGACGAAGATGTGATGAAAATGAGTGCATCGCGAACAGGACAGAAATGCGTACAGATCTATTGCATCGTTTTTGGATGCCTTGATTGATGGAACATTCAACGAAAATTATTACCAAAGTCAAACTGCATTTAGCCTCCGCAAGATCCTTGTCTGCTCAACTGTGTCCTCAAATAGCTATATTTTCTTGACAGCCTTGCATGATCTTGTGTCATTGCAGCTGCCCTATTCACAGAAGCAACCAGCTTCGGTTCCAGCGGTGGAAGTCATTTATTAAACAAGAAAACTTCCTTCGTAGGACACTTTAAAAGCTTTATATGATCATTTAGCATGTTGGCATGCCTACAATGGTCCAGGTTTTCCTTTGGAGGATTCTCTTTCCAGCTAAATTATTGGTTGAATGACATTCCAACATTCCAGGTTCTGTAGCTTCATTGGTCACGGTCGTGTGAACGATTCTGCCAGCGTTTTGGGGAAAAAAAGATATTTGACAGAACAAGATTTCTTGTATGCATTTCATTTGCACAAATCTAGCATTCGGTCTTCTCAGTTTCTTCACCTGATCTCAAATGGTGCGTTCCCCCAGTGAGTGAAGAGAATTTCCTTCCAACAATTTTGTACGCAAAAAAGAATACATTCCAGTAAAAAGATGTCTGCTTTGTTCGAATTTTCCCAATGCGTTACTTAAATGTTTTCTTTTGACATTTCGAACATCTTCTTTTGGAATAAGTCTTCAAAACCAGAAACCCTTTTGTTTTTGTTGGTCAGTTGAAAAAGGCAGAAGAATCAACCCGCAAAACAGGAGCGCACGTGGGAATATCATTTGGTGCCTTTTCTTTTGTTTCTCTGTGCTCAGAACAAAAAACAATTTGTCTTCAGGAAGTTTTGTTGATTTGTCACTGTTCGTGTCAGGCACTTTTCCATTTTTCATTCGCAGCAAGAAAGTGATGTTCATCTTTCACAGGACAAAGGGGAAAGAGATGAAAATATTTTTGCTTGACTTCTGTTTGTGCAAAGTTTTGAAGGGCATGCTTGAAAGTCTTTGGTTTCTTTTGAAATTGCACACAGGAAAGTAGTTCAACCTTTCAATACGAAGATGGAAATTAGGAGAAAACCCATGATGTTCTCCGCGCAGCTTCAGGGCGAAAAGGCGCGAACAATGCTTCGTTAGAGGCTCCATACAATTCTGGATCTCTTTTCTGCGGAAAATAAAACCTAAGATCTGCACCAGAAACAGACATGATTTTCTTGTGACCTTCAGTGGCTTCAGGATCTTCAGGAAAAAAAATGAATCGCGATGAAAAATTTTCCTCGTGGGATATTGTTTCTGTATTTACAAGTATGTCGGTACATGGGTCGTTACAAATGAATTCTTTGCTGACTCACAATATGCACAGCAAAATTGAACACAATGCAATGCAAAGGTAGAAAGATTTGGTTAACAACCTCACATCCGGAACATCTCATACTTTCCACAAGAAAGGACTAGTTAACGAAATAAGGACAAGGTTTGGAAATTCACAGGTGCAGCTTTGCATATCACAGTATGGTATAAGAAAACAGACCAAGTCAGTAGTTATTTTGTGTCTTGAAAACATGCATAGAAAGTTTTTACTCTGTACACGCAGCTAATTCCACAGCATTTGCTCCGCTTACCTCTACATATTTAATTTAATGCCAATTCTTTTGACCTGAAGCATTGCCAATCAAGCAAGAGTTTCCGTGCAAAACAGCAGGCAATGTTTGATTCCTTTCATCTTGTCACTTTGATAAACTCTACACATTAGTTTTCCCAAAGCAGCCAATCTTCTTCTTCAGTGTTGGATTTTGCCTAATGGTACAAAAAAGCACGCTCGTTTGAAGACAACGTCAGTCTTTTGTGGTAGCTCTTATCTCAGTTATTAAACATTGGTTCCGTGATATGTCTTCAAGGCTAAAACAATCGATGCTCAGGATTGCACCCTTTTCTTTCAGAAACAAAGCTGAGAGAGTTCGTCATACTGATTGTTGTGCGATGCAAGTGAGATTGCAAAAGAAACGTTTTGTCCACAGGGACAAGCAAAGACGAAATTGCACGCAGGAAACAATGAAATTCAGCACCGGGAAAAGCGTTTTCCCCCTTTTTACAGGATGAATCATTTTCAATCCTATTTTGGGCACTATACATATGTGTCTTTGCACTTCTTGAGCAGGCCAAATCTGATTCGTCAACTTCCATTTCGTTTTTGTTTGTTGTTCCTCTTGGCATGTCTTTTTAGAAATGCTCGAGGTAAGCACCTATTCACAAGGAGAAACAGCTTTGTGGATGTGGTGGATTGAAATACAAGAAAAATTGGTGGAGGTAGTTTAAAAATGATTGAGTTTCTTCTTGTTGTTGTGGGAATGTGTGTACATTGAGCCTATTTGGGCATAGGCTTCAGTCTGTGGCAAGATCTTGTTTCAATAATGCCTTTAGTCTGTTCAACAAAGAAGCACAACCCTTATCACGCTCTCCCTTTTTCCTTAGCACATCACATCACGGGTTACTTTCACATCTGCAAGCACGCACTGCAAAAGTGTAGCACAACACGGTCTGCAGGTGAGAAACTTTCTGAAAGATCCTGTCTCCTTTTCCATAACAACCAAGGCAGTAGTAATCTGCAGTTTGTTGCATCCATCACCAGAAACATGTACATATATATGTCGATGTATTCCTCTCCTTCCTTGAAGTTTTTAATCCATCCTGGCAGGAATGAACACAGAATCATCTCCGTTGAATGTTTGTTGCAATTGTTGTTGCCTTTTCATTGTGCGCAGGAAACTTTTGATGCTGGGTTTGCATGGGTTGATGATTAGAATGAAGACAGGAGGGTGGAGAGTATTGATATTGATTATAATCCCGTATGAATATGTAGTTTCTAGAGATCTATACGTGTGAACACTGCGTCAAACTTCTGGTATCCCAGGTATCGTTGTTTGAGAGTCCACTAGATTCGCCATGTGTGCCTCTGAGGGCAACAGTCTTTGGATGCCTCCTTCCAAGCTGAAACCTCGCCTCTTCCTTTGCTCCAGTTTTTCTTCCAGGTTGAATCCCATCAAGTCTTTCCTTGATATAATTCCTACCACCCTGTTGGCCATGTCTACCACTGTCAAATGTCTCAATCCTAAAGTTCTGAAGATGATGTAGGTTCTGTGTAGTGAGAAATTCTCCTCGATGTGAGGTGAAGATTTGTTGATGTAATTTTCCTGCAAAAGAATAGAAGCAAACATTTAGCTAAAGTCAAGACTGAGATGACGGCCAGGATCTAGTGGGGAGTCACTCACCAAATCTACATAAACTTCTTTGTAGTATGTCTTCTCCAGGTACGATTCAAGTATTTCTATTGCTTCCTTCCTCTGGTAGAGTCTGTCCACTGAAACCTGTGGGAGACGGAAAAGAGAAACCATATTGTTTGGGTAAATGAGAACAAAATCTGAAAAGGATGTCAGCCAAAACGACACGGGAAGACAGGTTTTGGTGAGAGATAAAAATCTCAAAATTCCAACAACAGTGGATCTTGTAGACGAAGTCATCTTTGGTCTGTGTTATGGTGGTCAGTTTTGGAGTGTCTGTGTGACTGCTTTGTGTTTGAAGCTTTATTTCGCCTTCTTGATGTTTCTAGCTGAAACACAGTCAGTACCTCCTCGTAGTCTACGGCCGGTGTAATCGTCACACCTGACGATGTCTGATTCCGAATGTTTTTCGACGTGAGTATCACAATGAGCTCGATTCTGAAAAGAAAAAGCAAACAAATTTTTTCTGTTTTATGTTTTCTGTTTCTGACTTTTGCTGATTTCTCCTTGGAGTTGTGTTGTATTTTTTCATTCAGCAAAAATTAGAATCTACTGCGTGGTCTGGCCACCGCTCCATGGAGGAGATTTGGTCAAACAAGTTGCCAAGAGAAATACATTGATATGGCAAAACCGGTAGTCCCGAAATAGACTGAAATCAATACAACATTGCTCGTTTTAGTCTCAAAGTTTTTCATCACGGATCAATGCAGATGCAGTTGGTGTGGTATTTTTATTTTTATATTTTGCACACCTTGTTAAAAGGCCATAAACAACTTCAAGTCTTGCATCTTCGTTCCAACGCACAACCGGAAATCCTCCGTGACTGGTCTCGAGCAGCAGGTGAGCGATGTGCGAAACCGACTCCCGAGGCGTAATAGTGATCACCGGACAACGCATCACATCACGAGCCTTGTACAGTTCCAAGTTTTGACTAATGGGAAAATAACAAACAGGAAAAACATCATTAGTTCCATTTAGTCGGCACCGCTGATATTGACATGGCGAGTGAATTAGAGAAGGCAAGCTATTTGAGCAAAGGGAGTTTGCACGCGACAGTAGAATGACAGTCTTGGGTCACAGACAGAATCTTTTTTTGAATTCTTCTCGTTTTAAGATGGCCTACAAGTCAGGACAATTACATGTACGTCTGTCATGAGCTAAACAGGTTCTGAACGAAACGCTGAGAACATTATGATGGGGTTCAGGAATCCTGGGGTCTTTCAGGAACTTTGAACAAGATCTGGATGAAAACGCAGAGACAAGGCAAGCATCGTCCAAATTTACGCATTCTTCCCTGATCGGCACTTTTGAAACGAACAACCCCAAAAATGAAAAGAAAAAGAAGAAACATGCCCCACAGAATCATCAAAAATGTTTCAAAAAATCTTTCATCTTGTTGCAGATGAATTGCAGGTCAATGTAAGCAATGCCCACTGCAAGGAAACCTTTTTGTCAATTTAACAGATCATACAGATGGTGCTAACAAACAGCAAGAGCTTCGTGCACCTTGCTGGAAGCTGTTCAATGGCAATGCAAAATGTATCTGAAAGCAACTTTATCAAATGTACTGTCAGATGGAAAATGGAAGAATATTGGAAATCACAGAATGACCACAGAAAGTGGAGTGTGAAAGAAATTGCTCCACATTTGGAACGAAATAGCAATGTTAGTGTGTCCAGACTGAAAACTGTGAGTAGATTTTAGTTGGTGAAAGAATAACACATTGACTGAATCTCACACAACCACAAAACTAAAAACAACAGAAAAGACGCAAGAAAGATTCTCAAATGAACACTTGTGAACGGACAGAGAAGTAAAC
>JAAUYG010028464.1_pt1 | contig 13568 bp, 10 predicted proteins | sample 7278091 | NCBI WGS metagenome assembly JAAUYG01 (sample SAMN14350201, study PRJNA611818) | marine sediment metagenome | isolation source: surface marine sediment (0.6m) | place: French Polynesia: Moorea | collected 2018-08
GATGACCTGAAAAATCGTAACATCCACATCATTCTCAGTCGCTATTGTATTGTGATTCATAAGTCAATGGTTTCCATTCGAAGAAAATAACGTAAGAATTCAAGACAAAAATAATGGAATTGATGACCTGAAAAATCGTAACATCCACATCATTCTCAGTCGCTATTGTATTGTGATTCATAAGTCAATGGTTTCCATTCGAAGAAAATAACGTAAGAATTCAAGACAAATCAGTGTTTGTGCTAGTCCTACCTATAAACAGTGAATCGTTGTCAACAACTAATCATCATGCTATAACACTGCATTGCACATGGTATTGTCGTTTCATTATTCTAGAAACCTGGATGTGAGTCGGATGGGCAGCTCACCTTACACCACTCCAGGAAATAAGACCACCCCAGAATTAGCCATACTTATCATGCTTATTGCATGACCAAACATTACACATTATGGCTATACATTGTTTCAGAGTTAAGACCACCTCATAATGAAGAACATTTTGCCTTTGTTCCTGATTGGTCTTAACTTCGGGGTGCCTCTGAATATCGATATATCGCTCCACATTACACTATCATCTATCACGCGGCACGGAATGCAACACGTTCTAATGCAACACGTTCGATATTGCAAACGTTAATCGGTACATACATGTAGTTTGTCAATACACACCCACTTCCCCGTTGCCTTGAACAGCTGCGTCAAAAGTCTTTTCGATAATGCCGGTCGAAATCGACCATCAACAAAAGCCGAAGAAGTCACCGATCGTTACGCTTATATGTATCATGGGAAAGCCTGCAAAGGAAGATAATCACCAATTATTGACAAGTAGCGCAGCGAGAAAGGTTTTTAACGCAAACGAAAAAGAGAATTCTATTTATCAGGTCAAGTGGAAGGTTCACACCTGCAGCAGGCTGAAGAAGAGAGGTCCTGACGACATAAAGAGGAGAGGAACACACCGTGCCCGCAGCAAACCAAGGCTGTCAGCACCGGGAATGTCTCTATTTATACATCTTATAACGACGTTTGTGCTATTTTCGGTGTCATTCACAACTGCCTCGGCTACGTCTTCTACCAGCTCACAAAGGCAGCCTTGCTGCTAAGGACGGAAGCTGGAACAGCTTGACGGCATGCAATGTCGGTGCCGCTACCGGCAAGGAAGTGTCTCCTCCACCAGAGAACGGGAAACCATCGTCTCGCCTGCTACAGACCACGGGGGTGGGGGCCAGAAGCTGATTTAGAGAAAATTTGTATGCACAACATCGTTCTTAAGCACAGGAATGGTTGCCAGTGTGATTGCCTACTGTATGATCTGTTCTATGTTTTTGACGAAAGTGGACCCAACGATGAATTTCCCAAAAGGACCCGGGTCCAAATATCTCTTAAGCAAACAATATGTACACATTGCTTTAGCAAAGAATACCTTTGATAATCCTAGGCCTGGGCTCTGTCGGATACCAATGTCCCTACATAAGTTAAAGTTTCATATATGGGAGGTTAAGTTAAAGTCTCAAGGAGAATTCTGACTTAAGGTTGGGTTTAAGGATTTTCGAGGACCTCAAGCCCAGGGGTATGTAGGATCTGACGGAGTCTTACAAGAAAGCTTCTTCCCCCCAGGGACAACAAAGATTACTGAAGAAAGAGAAGACGTATATTAATGGGTCAGCAAACCAGAGGCCATTGATGCCCGTCCACAAAATGGCCACCTAGTGACTTCCCTAGGGAGTTTTCTTATCTGACAAACCTTCCATCAGAATTCGGATATCTGGGTAAGCCATCATCTCCGATTTTGAAATGTGAGATCTATGGTGTAGAGTCCAGACATCACCGCTGATTCTAAGCGATATGCGATGTACATTGCTGAAGGGGGATAATGTCGAGTGATTCCATCAGGATTTGAACAGTCCCATTCATATTAATGACCAGGTCATTGTGTTCTGCAGGGTGGTCCTGGCATAAAATGTAGATTGGAAATTCCCAAGGGAAAAAAATCTAAGACTAGCGGAACAGCTTGCCAAAGAATACGCATATGGATAGGCAACGATCAACTACAGTGAATCACGACCATATATATGCAGCATGGGCCTAGTTTGGGTTCACTAGACCAGCTGGTCCAGTCACCTTCATTTAACACTACACCAGTGCTATCCATTGCTAGTATGGGGGTACCCCCGTGTCAAGGCCATACCCTGCAATATAGGAGCTATTATATGCAACATGTAGTTATATGATAAACTACACAATTGTGATACTAACATTGAAAGTGATACTAGACCAGTAGGTCTAGTGCCCAGTCAGTGATGGCTCAATTTTTAAGAGATGGATGAAACTTTTCTAACGACTACACAGTACATGTTTGGAAGACCATTTATCTATAAAGGTACATGATTAAAATTTCGCCAGAAACCTAAAAAAGTTTGATTTCGCGTTACTCGAAACTAAAGGAATCCAGAATTTCAGATTGTGTGAAAGGTGATATTGCCCACGGAATCTATGGACTGCTGGTATATTAACTGCATGAAAACATAATACTTATTACCTTTACCTTACATAATGCTATTCTATGTTCTCCCCTCGACCAGTGCATTGATTCCCGTGTGCTATAAACACCAGACGCCTGCTGTTTACGAGTTTCAGATTTCGCGGAGAAAACTCGTGCTGTGGCAAATATTACCTGATTTGGCTGTCTTTCCATCGTGTGTTAACTGCTTCGGGCTGTGAAGTGTTTACAATCCCCGTGTCTGAAACAGTGGAAGGATTAGTTCAATTTCGTCCGCCGGGTAGCATTAAAGCACTTGCCAGAAAACTGCAGTTGTGTTGCGTAGATCATTTTAAGTTGACCCGGAAACAGACATTTACGGTGCAGTTGTCACCACTCGGGTGACCCGTGTTGTGTGAGGTGTTTCCAATGTCGATTCTTCCCACAATAGAATATTAAGGAATGCAATACAATATTAAAAGAGAACCGAATGGTGTGAGAATAGTGTTGCTGCGTTGCCTCTTTTAGAAGAATGTTATCATTTTGAAGTCGTCAATCGAAGGTCGATTGTATGTAAATATGTATCTAAACTGTCAGTGTTATGATCCTCATGATTTAGCGTTATATATTCACTGAAAGAATTGTTACTTGTCTAGACCGTTGTCGTTCCTCGCCCTTACGTAAAATATTTAGAAAAGTGGAGTGTGTTGCATACATGAATTTACAGATGGGAATAGTCAGCCATGTAGCTTGTGCCGGTCGTATTGCCATTGTCCCACGCTGTATCCAGCATTTTCTGGTGATTGATTTTTTTAGATCATCGTTGTGATAATTCCCACATCCCATTATCTGTGACTGGTGTAAATCTATGGATGTTATTCGCCTTAGATTACAAGGCGAAACTGCTTGGGCTGCGGCCTTCGCAGCTCACTCGGGAGATCTCCTATAGCACTTATTTCCCAGAGTGCGAGTCCAGAAATATGGCTAAAGAAGATCCGCAGTTAATTTGGTATTGAATCTTTCCCATACAAGGATTGCCTGACCTGGCCCACAGGCGGACGCTTTTTCAGCTGTGATGGTATGTGTTGCAAGGAACTGTATTTGGCCGAGCAATATAGGGTCGGCGGTGTTGGGAGAAGTTTAGGTGTCTATTGCCGTGCCGTCCATTCATAGTTTGGACAGAGAGTAGGTCTCCACTCCGTCATGACGCCTGGAAACCGGCCCCTGATTACATCTTTGAAAGTAAAACCAAGAACGTCGAAGCACGGAATCAGTTTGTGGAGCTGGCCTTTTCTAGCAAAACTTCCGCAAAAACCTCCAAAACCCTCCCTGATTATACTGAGTAAAATACAGTATAATGCTTAACACACGCGTATTTATGCAACGGGCCCGCACAGGGACGAGAAAGCAGTCGAAGCATTAAAAGACCGTTATTGGTTCTTTTCGTTATGAGGAAATGTAATGGGTGATAATATGGCGTTCGTTGCGTGATCAATTTGAGGCTGGAATTCGCGTCTCGAACGAATATCTGCCTCGTATTAGAAATGGGAGCGAGTGAGAATTGTGATTAAGACCGGCACAAACATGTTCCCTGCTGGGGAATAAACGGTTTCATAACCGTAATTGAATAGTTAGAGAAATGAGTTTTGTGCGCAAGAATCAATTCTATTGTGCAAGCAGACCTAGGATGATTGCGCAAACGATCTGCTTTTTTGTGATATATTGTAATTTTGTTCCCTCCCAGAGGCTTGGGCGATCATGTCATTGATTACACCTTCACAGAGTAGCAAAAAAAAAGGAAAAAAAAAAAAACTAAAAAGAAAACAGTTGCTTTCTTTCCAAGACAGAAACTTGCACAATGGCATAAAATGAGGGGTCTTAGTGATGTTCTAGTGATGTTCGCTACGAACATGACAACGAGCGGGTAGATTAAAATGTTTAGTTGTGGTTGAAAAAAAGGTTCTCGTTATACATATAATGGCGTCGTCATCATCAACAGCGTCATCAGCATCAAAACAAATTACCACCATCAGCAGCACCACCACAACCACTACCATCAACAATAACATCACCAGCAAGAACAACAGAAATAACAACATACAAAAAACAAGAGTCCCATAGGACTTGACACTCCGTTTGATAACACTGACAAAATGAGCAGTAATAAGCACATTGTTATGTATGACAAACATATGCACCCAAAATAACATTAAATATAACAAAAGGTCAAAAGTACCTTATATACATGAAACAACTATACACGAGTCCTAAATTTCAATCCCTTTCGATCTACGAAACTGTTTTCGACTTACAGGTCATTTTGAGACAAGTGCACCAAATCACCCCAAAATGACCTCGAACACTATAAGATCAAAGATACCACATATACACATGTTACAACTACCCCCGGTTCCCAAATGTCATTTCTGAGATGTTGACAATTTTTCATTTTCCCTTGGTAACAATGGTTAATTTCAACCTTTTTTAGAGTTTAAAATAATTAATCTGAAATTCTGAAATTTTTAATCAGAAACTTTTGAAATTTTCCCTCCCATAGGGTCCCATGAAATATCAATCTTTAAAACCCTCCCAGAGGCTTGGGCGATCATGTCATTGAAACTGGCAATCCATAAATTGAATTTATTTCCGGTATTGGCACATATATGGATAGCGACAATATCCAATAAAAAAAATAAAATGAATTTGAAATTTCAAGATTCCTGTAAGCAAGTTTTGTGAGGACTGCTACATGAATATTTAGAAAACGTTTTGGTTGACAAAGGAGTACAACTGTAGGACAAGTAGCGTTTTGAAATTTTCACTCCCATAGGGTCCCATGTTAACGAAAATGAAAAAAAGTTTATTAAAACTAAATTTAAATCTAAATCTAAAGTTAAAAACGGAAAAGTGGTCTGGAGATGTGGTGGATTGCTACCCTTTTAATTTGGCATTAATTCGCTTGATGGTTTCTCAGATAAGGCGTTTACGGACGGACGGACGACGGATGTACGCCTGCGCCACGTACGGCATTAGCTCTGCTGACACAGTCAAGCAGAGCTAACATGAGCTAACACTATGCAGTAGCAGCCGATAGAAGGCTGACCCAGTGTGTCTAGAGTCTGCTGCAGATCATAACGCGGCAGTGGCCAGTACCCCATGAACCTCGTGGCTGGAGTAATGCAGAGTAACAAAGAGACATGAGCTATTGCGGAGCCAAGGGTCTTCAATGAGACCTTTACATTTATTGATAATATTTATCAATACAAATGCAATGAGCTTCTTCTGATGCTTAAATAGACTTTGTTATGTATCTGTTATATAAATGACATATTTAAAAAAAAACTTTAAAACGTACACGCCTCCGTGGTTATATAATACCGCTTTCACGTGTTATTTACACTCATTAATATAATTTATGGATTGCCAGTTTCAAACACGTTGTTCTATTTTAATCTGACAGCGCATTTGTTAGCTGCTCTACGCTGAAATGCTACTTAGAGACAGAATATGCATACCGGTACTTACACGTAAATTCATATTCGCTGAAATGTTCATATAAAATGGAATGCATAATACATATTTTTTTTATTTTCTTACAATACAGTGGAGCCTCTGCATTAAGACAACCTGTGGGATTTCTATACAGTAGTCTTATTTATGACGTGGTCTTAGTTTGAGTAGTGTCTCAAGCTCTTAGAATGAAGGATTTGGGTTTGACGACAAGCAGTCTTAGTTACGAGTTGGTCGCTATTCTGAGGTGCTCTATGGTGGGGGTCTACTGTATTCTCCTTTCTCGCTATCCATATATGTGTCAATACCGGAAATAATACTTGAATAGACCAGGGATAGAACCCCAGCCTCACGCGCGTAGCTTAATGGACGCCGCGACCTAACACCGGACGCCGCGGCTTCTAATACATGTACATATACAGGTCTTTTTCTATCCAACACATTGTTTATGGTAATAGGCTCTGAACTTAAAAAAGCTATTCTACCATTATAATAAGCATTACTCGTATTTTAAAACCGCAGTCATGTTCATACACTATGAATTAATGTATACAGATTGTAGATTTAAACTTCCGGTAATTTCCAATGGGTATATTGAACCAAATGGGTAATAAGCAGCTCTGCTTATTCTGAATCCATGCAATAACATTCTGCTGTAATCTCATGATACATATAATATTTATGTATATTTTCTGCTTAAAGTGGGAGCGGCGGCTTATAAATGTAGCTTATTTATACAACGCGCGCAATAAGGTCCATGGAGACTGGGGCAAACCATGTTAGATGTAGGTGGGTATAACGCTTTAATTTGGTTTCTTTACAAAAGTCACAAGTCACAAAAATGACGCATGGTCGTGTCACCCAAGTTATTACCAAATTTTAATGATCGACATTCGTGGAAACTCTGATATTCTAGCATATAAACGTGTTGAAACCTTATTAATACTAGACTAAGTATAATTTATACAGAATTAACATGTGTCACTGCATAACAATAAACAGTATGATATCGATTGGGGGTTTTCTCCACTGTACACTTGGAAACACTCGACGATAGAACTGCTTTTGGTGTATGCTTCTGATTCTCGCCTACAACATTTATCAACATGGACAATATGTTGACCAAAGATAACGATACATGAATGCGCATAAATGGTGAAAAGACAAAAAAATGATTATGCTGATTCTTTTCTTATATTAGGCTTCACAACTGTAAATATTGTTTACCTTGGTGCCACATACTTAACCTAAAAGCATAAACAAGATCTCTCTCTCTCTCTCTCTCTCTCTCTCTCTCTCTCTCTCTCTCTCTCGTTTTAATGAATGTACAGGTAACTTTTTGCAAAAATAAAAACTAGAAAAAATAAAACACTTCGGTTTGCCGTGTTTGACACAATTTAACTAAATCATTGGGGACAACTCCAGTGGATTAGTTGTGAACGCCAGAGGTTATGCGTATTCTTTTCGATACGTAAGTCAGGCAGGAGATCCACTTCTCCACCTTATCAACCGACGGGAACTGCGGATGTATTTCAGATGACATATATCTAGATGCACTCAGGCGGCAAAATCTAGGATATACACGGGTAATACTTTAATTACTACAAATGTATACGATGATGTCTTACATGAAGGAATCAGCTTGGATTGATAAACATTTGTCAAAATGTTTCTAATATTTATAGCGTGACTTCAGTGACCATCTCTCTAGATTAGTCTCTGAATCAGCAGTCGTCGGTAAATGTAATATGGCATATTTGCTTTCGGATTTCAGACTTTTCCGTTTGAGAAACTCAGTTATTCGTTGGTGTTAGACATTCGTTCGTAATGGATGTAAATGGAAATGCTATCGGACCGTCCTCTTTATGCATTGTCCCATATTTCCATTGTGAGTAACAGCTGTGCTTGCGATAGCGGTAAATGTAGTTTTTCGACTCATTTCTCGGCCAATCAAAAGCAATTTCGCCCGTCGAGGAGAACCAATCATAACACTGTTTAGCTCTGTCGTCACTGTGATGACGAAGTAGTTATATATTCAACCAATGGGCTTCTAAGTATTTATAACGTGACTTCAGTTACTAAACTTCTGGAACTCTCAGAGCGCTTTACACAGTGTGTTACATAGACAATAAAGGGTGGTTACATGTATACCTTTGAGAAGTATTCCATTACCTTAGCATATAAGGAAGGTCTAAACTGGTCTAGTGGCAAAAGAAACCACATCAATTACAATAAAAGAAAAAAAGAAACCTGAAGCAGTAATGCATTTAGAATAGGCATCAATATGTAAGGCCAATCGTATTGTTTTCTCCAGTAAAGACTAATCCCTGAGTTCCGTATACCTATTTCTGTAATACATACCATTTAGTAGACTGAGTATTTATATGCAAATATACCGCTGGTATGTCACCTGTCCAGCAGCAGTTGTACAACGACCAGGTTTACTGTAACCATGATACTGTACTCATGCTATGTCACCCACCATTTGGAAATCTGTACCTAATCGAATTATCCTAAAATAAACCTACATTGAAGGTAATGGCAATGCCTCGTGTTATAATATGGGATAATCGCTGAGAAGAACCAATAGTCGTCCTAATTTGCGCCAATTCAACCTGCATGGCGAAGATATTTAATGGTGTGTATGAAAATAAAAAGCTTTTTTATCTATTCAACTTTAGATTGCCTGATTTTACATCTTTGCACCAACTTTCGCCTATATAAATGTGGATTGGTGAACCTTATACCTTCCGAATCCGAATTAAAATTGAATATTCATTTGACAATTTCTGGTGTAAAACCATCACTAGTATATATGCTATCACTAGTTACAAATGGAATATACATGCAGAGTGTAAATCTTGGTTCCCAGGTGGTTCCCAGGTGGTTCCCAGGTGGTCTCAATACAGAAGAAAACGTCCATCAGAGAGTAGAGATCTCAATCCACTGGGTTGTGATTTGGGAAATCTAGGTCAATAATGCTAAACACTGCTTACACGTCCAACGAGGCTTTTATAGATGACCTTGCTCAGTATCCCAGATTAATTATAAGAACCTTGAATTTGAACTACCAGCTCCAATGATTAGAGCCACGTATAGGGGTCAAGGTCGCTCCCAAGTAATTAAGCCCACGGTTTGTCGGTGGTAACTCGATTCCACACACGCTGTGCCAATAGCGGTTGGTTTAGCGGTTTGATTGTCCGATGATTTGTATTCCGACTACACGCTGGCTCTATATGTTTCGCCCACCTGCTATATTGCTGCTGACCTCGCAACAGAACGCTTCCGATATATATGGAGTTACCTTCAGTGAGGTTATGTTATATAGCGGTGAGGCACGGAGGTCGTAATAAGCAGAGGGATCTGTCTCAGGCGATATGTCACGACTGCCACTCTCTTGGTGTCAGAAGTGGGATCGGCTGGGAGAGGTTAACACCGCGGGACAAAAGGGATTGTCCTTCATGTGGCGCGGGGAGAACGGTGTAGGATAACGGGATTCTGGCACTAGCGAGTGTGGCCTATGGCCAAGCGACCATTAAAGGGGTAATGGTATCCAGATGACTTTGGAGAACTGCTAGGAACTTCTGGATTCGCGGAACACGAACCGAATGACGTCGCCTTTGCAACACAAAAGCCCTTTCTCTGGCGGGCAATCGGATAACCGGCAATGCCTCGTAAATACCCTGCCCCGGTCATTATAACCGGGAAACAGCAAGGCTTTAAATGTTACAAACGTAGCCGCCCGCAACAGCTACAAGACGAGTTGCCCGACAACGGGGGCGTGCATGCTTACCGATCATCTCCAAATCCACGCCCCAGTCAGAAGAGGGAGAACCACCCCTATGGGCACGATGGGAGGACTTTCAGAGTCGGGGTTGCAGGATGTTGTAGCAAAAACCCAGGAAAGCTGAACTGGGAAATACATGCGGGCTTTCCTTTTCTGTAATGCTGCAAGCGGTGCGGTGTAACTCGGTTTGCTTTGCCATTGAAGTCAAGAGAACAAAGCGATGATAGGTCAGTGAGTGAGTCAGCTGGCCGTAGAGCCGTAGAGTGTGCCATTACGGAGGCGTGTTGCTGGCATGGAATTGTCGTGTGGTGTGGTATGGAGTTGATTGGGTGACGACATAAGCTGCCGGGATGACCAGGGGGTAGCACTAGCAGCCTGGTTACAGTCAGGATCGCAACAGCTGGCTGCGATGCCTCTGCAACATGGAAGGTAAGCTTTAACACGAGTAACCCTGCCTGGTGAGTTTGGATACAGAGCAGGGTGAGTTTTCTGTTGGTCACGTGGTGAGGGCATATTTCGTCGTTTCATCTGTCTGCCTTATTACTTTCTGGTCGAGGAGGATGTGTGACAGGATTAATTAATACTTTTTAGCGGAAAAATCCAACACAGAGTATGTGCTATACTTCGATTTAATGTTTGGAGCCGTGGCTTTTTTCTCTTTGTTTCATTATACACTCTTCGTCAGATTGATGGAATACAGTAAAACCTATCTTGAAAGACCACTCCATTGGCCACAAAAATGTGGTCTGTCATGACAGGTGGTCTCTGGTGACAGGTTAAGTTATATTGAAATGTAGGTCCTTCTGCCGAAGTGCGTGGTCTGTCAAAACAGGTGGTCTCTCATGGCAGTGGTCTCTCAAGATAGGTTTCACGGTATTTAGGAGAAAAGTAGATTTATATTTCTAGTCTCACTACAGTTAAACTCTGTGTTTGTAGCAATTTAAATGACGTGCGGTAGAATAAAATGGGCATGTCGATAAATTGATATCTGGCCACATTATCTTCATCACAGTGAACTCTACCATGCCATTATCAGTTCTTATTATAATCCAAATATTCTATCGCCAAGCTCTATGCGCAGATCTCTATGCACATGTTCTCACCTCCTTTACCGTCGTCTACAACATTGACTACAGCAGTACGGTTGCACAAAGGCGGCAACCCATCCAACATAGCAATGCTAGTTTGATCTAGGAATGATGGTCGTCCCAGAAATTGATTTCATGCTTGCTTGTTTTCAAGCTCCGGAGCTCGTACAGTGCCGTGACGAGAGTATTTTTAGTCGTAGTTATCCAGGACGTTACGCAACGTTACGAGTTTTTATTGGCTTTCAGGAAATATTGATTTTGGCTTTAGCTTAAATGGCGCCCTCTTGACGGCATCTAATAAGGCTACAAATCTTGTTCTGGTACGTATGTGCTTTTCAAAAAACCAAACACGCGCCTGAAAAAAATCCCTCAAAATGATACGTTGTAGACATTTTATAGTCGTTGCACCATACATCAAGCTGTTGGGTCTCACGGCGAAGGAGCAAAGTCAAGTCTACAGATATAGCGGAGTTAATTACACGTTCTGTGTGGATACCCTTGATATTCGCTATTATGTAAGGTTGTCATAAATAACATGCATGGTGATAGAATGAATATAGGTTTTGTCAGAGACACTAACCATTCATTCGTTTTGGATCCTCGTGTCTCCTTCATAGGCACCAAACTGGGGGTTTCTGTGCATGTAATTCATTGCTTCTTCATATTACCATGGTCGAAAACATCCTATCGGCAAACTGCAAGTCCACCATTGGCGCTTATAAAACGCAGAAGTCAACTTGACTTTGTGTGCTGACAGAGGGTTCATCGTTCATCCCCTTTATTAAGTAAAGCCCGCCATTCGGGGTTATTGGGACGCTATTCTGTCCCTGCTCGGTGGCCGGATGGATAGCACGCCGGGGAGAGTGCCGTACTGTATGTCCCCCCTCGCACGGGTTCGAAACCCATCACGGGCTAATGCCGTCAAATGCCCTAGATTATGCCCTGTGGGAATCATATTTGTCTTTTGAGTAGGAACAAACTTAAATTATTATTTTTATTATTATTATTATTATTATTATTATTATTATTATTATTATTATTATTATTATTATTATTATTATTATTATTATTAGTGTATACTATTGTGTCTGCTGTCTTTGTCAAAGACTATGTGAGCGACCAACTTCATATTTGGTGGGAGCCTTGCCACTGACAGAGGGAAGAGATGGAAAACACATTCTGAGATAAGAGTGGGGGCGGGGGGTTTGCCCAGATTGTGCTAAGTTATTAAGTTGTTATTTTTGACTACACTAACAAAAAGACAACACTGCATTAAACCAATGACTTAGGCCATTTGTCAGGATTAGTTTCAGCTAGCATTTGCCGAAATCCTAGAATGACTTATGACATCAGTGTTTGAATATTTTGGCGTCTCACGGAATTACATGTAAGCGTTGGGATAGAAGCACATATTTTTTTTGTAAACGGAGACCGATTATAAACATATACTCTTCATTCTCCCCTCCTAACACCATCTTGGATGGCTTTATAAAAAAATACTGGACTAAGTTTTGAATAAAATCGGATTCTTTCTCATTTACCCTTCTCCGATTGGTATGTATTTGAATTCGAGAACTTCGCCTAGGCCATTGGCTGCCTATATCGTTTTCCTGGTGGCGAGTCTCATCTGCGGGCGAACATTCTGAAAAGGCCATCCGGGTCGTTTTTTTTTTTTTTTTTTTTTTTTTTTGACAAAGTAATGCGAACAACTGTTTATTACTTGTCTGGAGATCGGCATTGCCATCGTTTTCTTTGTCCCCGTTGTCCTGGCATCCGATTGCTGTAAAAGACAGGTTGACCACCGCCCATGGTTAGCCTTAGGTACCTCCTACTCAGACGGGGGAATGGCCAAATTGGCTAAAGGAAAGGCACGGATGCCGTGGCGTCTGTCTGAGAAAGACGACTACGTGACCGACTGCATTATGTCGGAGGGACCGACTATAGGGCAGTTTGGAGAAAATTCTAAAGGCCTAGAAACTGACTTAGAACCGAGTATTTGCCTTGGTGTCCATTTGTAGACATGAAAATATCTCATGCTTAAGCATAGAAAAAAATCCAACGTATGCTTAATTTAATTTCCTAACGGTTATGGAAACTAACGCCATGTACAGTAGTATGGGCCTTGTGACCATATGGCCTCTTTTCCATAAGCTGACGTACATGTTTGTACAACATGTAAAACTTAAACATGGATGCATTTTTGTAAGAACTTTGGCAAGGGATAACTGATATCCATCTTGATAAATGGCCGAAATATTTTAATGCAATGCCGTTTATGTGTTTGTGTAGCAAAAAGTTAACAACTTACAGCTTAAGCAATAAATTATTTTTAGCTCTGCTTGACTATGTCAGCAGAGCTCATGAAATCGAAATTTGTCCGTCGTCCGTCGGTCCGTGTCGCAATTATCTCTGAACCTAATGCACGGATTTCTTTCAAATTTTGGTTGTGGTTTCCCCTGTGCCATACGTTGGGACTTTTTTTTTATTTTTTTAAAAAAAAAATCGGAATGTTTTTAAAATGCTACCCCTCCTACAAATCGCAGCCGAAAGTTTTCAAACCTTTCCTGAATTGTCTTCCTAATGGTCCTCACAAAAGTACGTTTGGGATTTTTGAAATTTTGAAAATTGAAATTTTAACGAATTTTATTCGTTTTCGTTAACATGGGACCCAATGGGAGCGAAAATTTCAAAACGCTACTCCTCCTAC
>JAAUYG010159249.1_pt1 | contig 13567 bp, 13 predicted proteins | sample 7278091 | NCBI WGS metagenome assembly JAAUYG01 (sample SAMN14350201, study PRJNA611818) | marine sediment metagenome | isolation source: surface marine sediment (0.6m) | place: French Polynesia: Moorea | collected 2018-08
GGTCAGTAACTTTTTGCGTAATCTTGATGACACACAAACAAACAAACAAACAGACAAACAAATAAACTAACCGAAGCAAAAACATAACCTCCTTGACGGAGGTAATAATAATAATAATAAGGGACACAAAAATGAAATCTTGCTATGCCCATAGTATGGTGGGTGACAACTGAACTTGAAAGGGCCATATCACGATGTGGATTTTTACTAAGCATGATAAGTGTTATCCATTGGCTCAGGGTACCCAGAGGTTGTCTATAACCATGATTACCAAGTTACTAATCTGGTAACTATGGGGTCATTTCAAAAGTCAATACCAGTAGGAATCGATCTATAACCACTGCTGTCTTGTAGTATTTTACTTAAAGGGGGCATGTCAAAGGTAACTACCTGGAGGGGCGGTCTGTATTGACAGCAGGATCATGAGGTGCAGCGCATTCTGGCTTACCACTTAGCCTTATGCAAGGATGCATAAGGCGATTGGTTTCATTGGCCAGTAGACTCGTTAGATCACCTGTCTCATATGGTCAGCGGAGTTTCTCAAAGGTATAACCACCCTTTAGCATCGTATATAAAGACACTGTGTAAAATGCTCTGAGAAGTGCACGGGGTTTACTCATTGAAGGAGGCAAGTAATAAACAATGATAAAGACGACTAGTACATCATGTGTATGGCCATTGGTTAAATATATAACCACTTCGCCATGTCTGACAGTGACAATGCTAAACAGTGGTATAATCGGGTCCGGCTCGCTGGCTGGACTTGGTTTTGATTGGCCGAGACCAGTTACAACTCAAAATTGACTTTTACCATTACCCGTTACCAGGTTACTGCAAGCATATTGCCAAGCAAAGCTACTTCCAATGTGTAACCCCGGTACAGTACTCAATAAAACGTAGTACAGGGTAGCTGTGCTTATACATGTTATATGACAATGGTGTAGGCCGGGTATATAGAGGTCAGACCTGCAGATCAGTGTTGATGTGAGGACAAGTTTTAAACTTAAGGACAAATCACATGAATCATACAAATTTACCTAACCTGGTAACCCCAGCTGTCTATGTCCTCCCACCAGGGGCATACCAAGGTTACCTATTTGTGGTTTTTAGCGCCAAGTGGCTAATTCCAAAGTATACGAGTCCTTAGTAGTTGCAGTATTTGGGGACAACCTGAGTGTGACATTGTTTATATCACGTTGAAGAAATACCATTGCGATTATTCATACACTATCTATTATACTACTATATCATGTATATGTACAGATGCTCCTCCAGGTAATAGCAAACCATTTATTTTAAGATCACCTTGATCGTAAGTCAGACGTATAACATAATTTAATTGATTCCAATGAAGTGTGATATTGGGTGGTTATTGAACCTTTATATTTAAGACCACCTGCAATTTAGAAGACCACATTTTACTGGTCCAATGGGTGGTCTTATAATAGACTGGGACCACTGTATAGATTGGCAGCCCAGTTACCCTGGCAGCTCTGGGAGTGTTTCTTGATGTAGGCGGGTGAGCTGAGGGGTTGCCAGGTAGTGGTATAGTGTAGGTGTGAGAACAGCCGCTCCCTGACACTCTGAATAATGCCCAGTAACACCAATGTCACAGGCTTATCCTTGTATATATGTATATGGTATACCTGTACTCAACATGCTGGGTATACATGGTACATGTGGTATATAGCATGTATTGTATGGTGCCTGGTAACAGACTAAACTACTCTAGCGAGTAACTCATATAGTACACCTGACTGCGGTCGGTAAGCAGTAATACAGACAGGATCCATCACAAACACATGGTAAAGGTGTGATGATCGACTGCTATGGTCTCTACTACACTGGTCGTATACTTATAAATAGGATACTCAGCCTCAAACATGGCTATAACAGTGGTTGGGATATTACAAGCATTAGATCGGTAAGTCACTGGCTACATATTCTCATGCTAGTAGCACGTACCAGATGTTAGTAGAGAATTCCTGAGCCAGATTATGTATACTGTAAATCCATTAATGTTTGTGGGGACTTAACATGTTTAAACACGATCAACAGATTAATGTTTGCATTTTTGAGACAAAACCAATGATGTTTCCAGGGATTTGTATTTGCGGTTAGCTCAGGTCTTGTTAATTATCTAGGTACATGAATTATGTGTGCGGGTATTTATTTTTGCGATTTAATGACGGTGGCAAATTTTTGCCAAATAAATCCCTCGCAAACGTTATTGAATTTACCATGTTTACGGTACGGACCAATGTCAATAATTGCTGCTAGATTGGGAAATCTTTACAGATTTGACAACAGTTGTTCTGGCACTTCGATTCACTCAACCGTGCAAGTACAGTCGTCCCTCTCTTATTGGCCACTTTTAAAAAGAGGCCACAGATCTCCCTGATGTGCCCCAAGAAATTAATGCTGTTACGAAATGATACATACTGGTATATATATGCATTTACTTTCCTCTTGCCATAGGCCACCTCTCTAATATGGCCACAGTTTCTTGGCAAATAGGGTGGCCTTATATAAGAGGGGGGCTTCTGTGATCCTGGACTGGCTATGTTTGGTTGATGCTGTGCTTGCAGGATTACTAGTAGCCTGTGTGTAACATTGTGTAATCCATGTAATCCATGAAAGCGCATCTTGTACTATCCTATAGCCTGTTCGCTCAGTTATTACTCCAGGGCATGACAGCATCACATCAAATTACTTTGATCCTGTTAATAGCATCCAATAAACTAAAAGCCTGTGTGCATTGTGGTGGGCGGTCTTCAAGCATAGCCCCAGGGACTAGTTTACAGTAGTGCCGCCTCTAATACAATGTAATAGGGACACCCTTTCTGTCAAACAATTCTGTCCTTATTAGAGAGGTGTCCTTTCACGGTAACTTGCTGCCAAAAATTTGTGTCCTTTTAGAAGGCTGTCCTCTGTAGACAGTATCCTTTAACGGAGGGACCACCGTATTGGGACCTCAATGTCTCCCCAACCCCCTGCCTAAATAGTTTTCCCCGGACTAAAGGAACACTCTTCTTAAGCATGAAACATGTGAAAGAAAAAGATAATGGCCACTAAGGGTATTGACACTGTTAGTACCGGGCATTCATGGTATTAGCAGTTAATCCATTTGTAGTTATTAAAGGGAACGGAGGTGCATGTCCCCAGGTCCTCTGCCAAGGCCTATACAGTTATGAAGGCTTGTCTGTAGTATAGACAATAAGGCAGTACTCGAATTCGAATATGGTAGACTAATTACATCGTACATGTGATGACAATATTTGCAATTGACATAATGAATTTGCAATTTACAGTATTATTAATGCAATTTACAGTGTACAGATGTACCAGTACATTGTTCAGCAGTGTTCAGCTGGTAGGTGTAGGAGTGGTCTCCTACCTCACCCTACTACCCCCACCCCCACCCCTCCCCAGCCACCCCACACTGGGGGGAAATATTGATCACAGACACTGTCACACTGTACACACAGTCTGTCACCCAGACGTCACACAGGATCTAAGGCTGTGTCCCCAGGGTTATAATACAGACTGTCTGTCTGTCTGTCTTTAACAAGTCTGTCAGTGACATTTTCAAGTTATACAGACTACTGTCCCAGTACGGTAGCGGTGATACCAGCATTGGTTATACATACATATCAGTACCGGCTGTTCTGACGGTGGAATAGACTGAGTGTGTTACGAGGCATTGATCGGTGTTTCCCGGCCTTCCTGCCACCGTGTCCGACCAGGAATATATAGACAGACCCCCAGTTTGCCTGAGGACCCGGCGTTATCTCCCTGACAGTGGAATCAGAGAATGACAGGCTGGATGGGGATATTCCTAAAAACATGAACATCATTGGTGTCCTTTGAAGTCTAGCATCACGGATATTACATTTACTGAGCTACCTCAAACATGAAGCCCAGTGTATGTACACATTGCTGCACATCCAATGCTATCTGTGTCTGTTCTAGCAGCAGGACTCCAAGTATCACTACAAGAACTGTCAGACAGGCTCTGATATTGTACATATTATCGATTATAGCATGTGTATAGTGGTTATTCACGTCATATGTACAGTGGTCCCTCTATTTTAAGACCACCCATGGGACTAAGAAAATGTGGTCTTACATTGCAGGTGGTCTTAAAATAAAGCTCATTTAACACAGAATATTGCCATTTGGGACCAAATCAAGCTGTCTTATAATCAAGGGTGGTCTTAAAATAGAGGGACTACTGTACTAGTATTAAACATTGGAAATAGTAGTGCTATGCTGGGAAGTGGTCTTTTTTTTCTTTGAAGTGGCCTGAATTTGACATGGTCGCAAAATGAGATTCCATCATGTGTTTAATAAATAATAATAATATCTATGTGTCTTTACATTTTGTTTGCAGATTCCGGTCGGACTCGACGCGGTCGGAGGACGATGCTCAGACCCACGCCGCCGTCCACTCAGCCAAACGGTTCAGGAAGATGAGTTGTCCTGAGAAGAACAGTGGCGGGACGTACATGGTCGGCACGGCGCCCATCGTTCGGTGGAACAACGGCGTCCCCACCGTCCTGTCACCAGACACCTCCAACCCGGCGGACCTGGCCCTGCTGGCTAAACTGGACGAGGAGAACAGGTAAGGGGTCACTGAGTACAGCGCAACACACATTGACATATTCCAACTCAGTGTAACACATTCTAACACAGTGCAACACATTCTGTCTAACACAGTGCAACACATTCCAACACAGTGTTACATATTCTGGCACAATATAATGACATAGTGCAACACATTCTAGCACAGTGCAACACATTCGGACAGTGCAACACATTCAGACACAGTGCAACACATGCTAACACAGTGTAGCACATTTCAACACAGTGCAACACACTGACATAATGCAATATACTATGATACAGTGCAACACATTTATAATGACGCATGACAGAGTGTAACCACTGACATAGCGCTAAACAGTACCACATTCCCATGCTATCCAACACAGTGTATAATACTCCAACAGAGTGCAACAGTTCCAAAAGTTGGGGGTGGGTGGGTCATATATTAGATGACTACTACAAGATCTGTCTATCATACAGAGGTTTATTCCAACTTATTTCACCTATATCTTGTATACAGAGAGATGGCAAGTTTGATCAAAAGTAAAAGTAGCCAATGCGCCTCGCTGAGGGATCAGTACAACTAGCCCATGTGGCAGTCGTTTGAATCAAATAATTAAATTTGAATGTTTTCAAACTCTTAGATACATGTATATGAGATATACACAACCACATCAGCGTGTTTATACTGGTAGAACCTGTCTTGAAAAACCACCTCATTGGCCATAAATACAGTAGTCCCCCCTCTCATAAGGTCACCCCATCTGTCAATCCTGCTCTTATCAGAAAGGTGTCCTTTGGTAAGAGGCAGCACCACATGCATTCACAGTACTTGCTGCAGAATAATTGTGTCCTTTATAGAGGGGTGTCCTTTCTAGATAGTGTTCTTTAAGCGAGGGAAAACTGTATCTCTTTCCAGGCAGGTGGTCTTTTAAGACAGGTGACTCCATAGACATGGTCTCTCAGGACAGGTTTCACTGTATGCCCATTACTACGTTTAACCAAAAATACAAAACTCAAAAAGTGTTTACTGGTTGCTATGTTACAGGCGGTTGGAGGCCGACAAGAAGTCGTTGCAGTCCCTGAGCAGTCAGTCCATCAAATCTCACTCCCGCGGCGGTTCCATCTCCAGCATCATATCGACGACGTCAGCGTGCAGCGTCGGCAGTCAGCCCGGCGACGCAGACTCCAGTAAGCCACACACTGTCACTGCCACTGGGGGTAAGGTCATCATTTGGGGTGATGGGAGCATGCCGACGTACCTTGGCTGGGTCCCTGCATGGCCTGTACAGGGACCAGCAAATACTAACTACTGCCTGGAGTTGACCTCATAACCGGTTATGTCTTGACTGTCTACTAGGGCAAGACATGTCCATATATTAGGTGTATGCTTGCGTATATGTGCACATACGGTTCTGAGATACTCTTGTGTGATCTTGGTTGCGATGGTAAGCATGGTAAGATTGAGCTTTGTACATCATATATGTACCAGTACATCTGCTCGTTCCTTTTACTTACAAGTAGATTCAAATCGCATTCGGTGTTTCCAGTAAACCACATGCATCTTTATTGCCACAGATTAGTAATAAATTAACGATTTAAGGCTACTTCGAGCTCCACTTACAGATGTGCAAGACGGAACTGTAGCCTAGGTGTTTCTTTTTTCGGCAAAGATGTGGGAATGGCTGAAATTCTAACCCGGGCCTTTCCTGTTTTAAAAGAAAAATAAGAAAAAACCTAATTGCTAGGTAGCATACAAAGGGCCAGTGCTTTTGCTGCGGAGGCTGCTGGCAACGGCGACCATTGTGCCCCCATTTCAGCGGCTCATGCATCCATGCGGTAAACATGGTAAAAGGCAAAGCTGCCGTTTGCCGGCTATAGACCAGTAATACTCGCGTATCGATGAGTTCTATGGTGATGTCTTACGTGGTACTGGTAGATTTGAGAACAAGCTTATAATCATTAAAGGATATTGACATTGTGACAAGCAAGCATGTTAACTGGTTAACCTTGCTGTTACCGAATAGCATGCTTTATATCTATCACTGCCATCATCTGTATGACTACGGATTATTAAAAACAAAGTTCAGCATGCCTGTATTGCATTGGTTTGACTGCTAACATTAGCTAACCACTAATCAAGCATGACGACTTAACGATTAACTGATTTCCGATGCATTGGTTTTACACAGGAACATATTGCCATGGTTATATGTTGAGGAGTTGTAGTGACTTGAGCTCTAATTTTCCAAAGTACAAGATTATCATACCTGTCTATACATGTATTTATATACTGGGATGGAACTGGATATAAATAGCTTTTAGCACAGTGTTATGACCTAAGTACAGTGGTCCCTGCATTTTAAGACCACCCCTTCAGCCATAAAAACATGGTCTTGAATTGGAGGTGGTCTTAAAATGGAGAAATATTGATATTGAAAATATAAGAATGATATCACTGAGAAATGGACTTAAAATGGAGGGAATTGTTACATGGGGGGGTCTTAAATTGCAGGGACCATATACCAGTAGGGTTAACATACATAATGTATCATTATATAATGCATACTAGTAATGGGGCGTTAGTAATGTCATTTATGATGACATTTATTATGTTTATATCTCACTTTACTAAATATAATATTGGTAATTTACGTAAACTGCATGAGCAGTTTTATAGAGTAATATGTCTTTGCATAATAAATCATTTAGCCTCTCCCATGTTTATATTTTTGCTCACTTAGATAATATTGATAATTTACATAAAAGATAACTGCATCAGCAGTTTTATAATAATGTATGTTTTCATAATAAACAGATTCAGGTGTGCCTTATGTCTGTGTTTACTGTTTACAGGTAGCAGTGGGGACAGCCTGTGGGAGATGTGGGGAAAACTCGTCAACGACTGGGAGTCCGTCAGTCGACGTAAAGCTGCTTACATAAAGGTACAGCATTGCTCTTATTCCCCCCCCCCCCGCCTCCACACACACACACACTCTTACTTTATACATTTCGTTATAAAACTGTTCTTAATTTTGTGCAAAATTTACACTGCATGCGCCACGGAAACAGTTTTAATAGAGTAACGGAGCCTTTTGGAGAAATCCTCTATCCAAACCGGACGTTCAACATTGAAATAAACAAGGGCCAGAGTTCTCGGAAAAGCTTAAGGCTTAAGTCCGCAAGCTTAGCAAGGTGGTTGGCTAAGAGTCTGACTTAAGCCAGAGTATTTTCGAGAATTTCAGCCAAAGATTAAAAAATATGCTCATTACTCAACTTAAGGCAATTGCAAGACTTAAAGAGATTTAGGGAACTTGGGCCCTGGTTTATACAACAATGTAGAAAGGACACAAATTCTTGACAGCAAGTACCATGAATCTATGTGATGGTCCCTCTCACCAAAGGACACCTCTCTAATTGGGACAGAATTGTGTTTGGCAGAAGGAGTATCCTCATTAGAGTAGGACCGCTGCACTAGCAGCTCACTACTGATTGACATTGTCATCCAGTGTTGTCATATATACTCTTTCCCCCATCCAGGAGTTGGTCCGTCGAGGGGTCCCCCACCATTTCCGAGGCATCGCGTGGCAGTTGCTGTGCAACGCCCACGAGTGTCCGGAGAAGGCGATGTACCTGGAATACCTGAAAATGAACTCGCCCAGCGAGAAAATGATCCGACGGGACATCACGCGCACGTATCCCGAACACGACTTCTTCAAGGAGAAAGACGGGCTGGGGCAGGAAAGCTTGTTTAACGTGATGAAGGTAGATATCCTTATCAGGTTGCCATGGTTATGATGCTCTCCGGAGGATAAGAATCCTCAAGTTAAAATGTTTTAACACATATTAGTCTTCTTGTTATATTTTCAATATACAAATGTATATATATAATACATACATATAGAAGTCTTTCCATATTTACACTTAGCAGTGTGTTTCCATCTGTTTATGATGGGATGTGTATAATTGATCACTGTAAAGGTGATATTAGATATTAAGTTACAAGTTTGGCTCTATATATTACCTTGATGCACCTTGTGGTATTGAACACCAAGTACTGTTAGTATTGATAAAGCTATGAGTACTGTGGTTATACATTATGAGTACTTGCATTATACACTCTGTGATCACTCTATACTATGAGTACTTGATAGGATTACATTCATACACTTGGTCAGTACTTTATATACAGTGCAACCCATCTTATAACATTGTGTAAAACTACTCTATCTGCCATGAAAACATGCTGTCGCAGGACAGGTTGAGGTACAGTAAAATATACTAGTAGGTCCTCATTCCAGTGGTCTCTCAAGACAGGTTTCACTGTATTAGATGACACACTTGAGTACAGGTTTCACTGGGTGGGGGAGGGGGGGGTAACTGGAGACCTAGAACATACTGACCAGTTCCAGTGCTTCCACATTGAGAAAACCTCAGATATTCGAACGTCCAGATACCAATCATTTACCCCCTGTGATGACATGTACTAACATTGTATGATTGATATGTTTCTCCTCTCCGGCAGGCCTACTCACTCCACGACCGGGAGGTTGGCTACTGTCAGGGCAGCGGCTTCATAGTCGGTCTCATACTCATGCAGGTAGGTATGCACACCATACTAGTGCAATATTACAATAGATAAAAGCAGATTTCATGTGCGAATGATACAAAGCATCAGGTTGATTAACTTCCGATATAGAGCGCTGTGACCTGCGTTTGAAATTTTCAGGCCACCTATTTTCGAATTCGGCAGTGAGTCTATTACAGAAGGGATGTCTGCATTCTGTACTAGCACAATGCTGCCTACCGATTGATAACATATTGTACCTTGGTAATATCCTTTCTAATGGTATTCTAGTAATGCATTGTGCAATGAAAATACATTGTGCAGTGACATACTCTATCCAGTGGGAGGACTGTTGGCCAAGTGGTTAAGGCACTGGACTCTCAACCACGAGATTGGAGGTTCAGGTCCCGCATTACACTTAGTCTTCGGTGCCTATAGTACCTGGGATTTGAACCCGAAATGTGCACCGTCTCACTCGGCTGTAAAATGAGAACCTGGCAATGCACAGAGAAAGCTATTGTACATTGATCACCTGTGGTGCCTTGTAGCGTGTATCCAGGTTGTACGTGTCCAGGTGTGTCATCGGTGATAATAAGTAAAGCACTCTTGAGCTCGTTAGGGATAAAGCGCTTATATATATGTAAGAACTTCATATTATATTATTATTATTAATTCAACATGATACATTGTATGATGATAGTGCATCAATACAGTTGATCACTGTTGTGTTTTCAGATGCCGGAGGAGGAGGCGTTCGCTGTTACAGTGAAGATCATGCAAGATTACAAGATGCGGGACATCTTCAAACCTAGCATGGCTGAGCTGGGGCTATGTATGTTCCAGCTGGAGTGTATGATACAGGTCGGTGTCCACACATAGCTACCGTACCATAGAATACCATGGTTACCAAACAGATGTACCATGTTTTTCACACAGAATCGACCATGGTCATCACAGTGACAATGGTTAGCGCACAGTTAAGGGTTACCACACAGTTGTTATTGTTACCACATACAGTTACCATGGCGACCGCATAGTTATATTGGTTACCATCCACAATTAACCATGATTGCCACACAGTTATTGTTACCACACAGTTACCGTGGTTAGCACAGTTATTGTTACCATGCACAGTTAACCATGGTTACTACATAGTTGCTATGGTTACCACACACAGATACCATGCTTACCACATAGTTACCTGGTATGTTGATTACCACACAGTTATGCTGGTTACCACTCACAGTTTATCATGGTTACCAACTTACCACACTCACCATGGTTACCACACAGTGACTGGCTACCACACATTGTTAACCATGGTTGCCATACACTGATATGGTTACCATGGTTACTACACATAATTACCATGGTTACCACACATTGTTGATGACACAGTTACCCTGGCTAAAGTTTTCGTTGTTTTGCCACACGTCGGTAATCCCTGACTAGTCAGTCAGTATCAGCTGTAGTCTGTATTAATCTGTATTAACCTGTTAAATAACATGTCCTAAAGTAGATAACGTAGCAGCCAGTTATAAAATAAATCCTGTTTTGGCTGTTTCAGGAACAGTTACCCCAGCTGTACAGTCACTTCCAAGCTCACAGTTTCTACGTGTCGATGTTTGCGTCGTCCTGGTTTCTCACTCTGTTCACTCAGACGTTACCGCTCCATGTCGCCTGCCGGATATTTGACATTTTCCTTGTCGAGGTTGGCATGAACGCACGCGTCCTAACACTAAATGTTGACGCAATATTAATATTCATTATTAAAGAGATCAATACTTAAAATAATTGAACAAATTGGGAGTATACTGTAATTCATTAAATGTTCACTAATGTTCAAGTATTTTTATTTTCATGATTTAAAGATGGGCGCGAATTTTGCCAAAAAATCTCTCGTAAACATTAATGAATTTACAGTTTTTTGAACAATCTTAGTAGACCCAAGTATAGAATTTACCGCAGTTACATGTTGGTTGCAGAGATACAGTATTCTATGATCACTCTATAGGAGCATTTCTGCCCAATATTTAGACCTGTAATGAAAGTCCTGTAATTAATCGAAAGAGTAAAAAGACATTTATCACATTCATCAAGTAAGTCTTTTCAAAGGCAGACTCTAAACTACCAGTGAGGACATGTATATAATGTACCATTAAAACTTTGATTAGTGCATACTTGTGATATTTCGATATGTATGTACTGGATGGCACTTGTCAATCTTCCTGCTAGTGTTGTCATAAAAATCATCAGACAGATTTGACCTTTTGCAGGTTGTTGTACGTTAGTCCCTCTTATTTTAAGACCACACTTTCGACCATGGAAAAGTGGTCTTATTTGGCAGGTAGTCTTACGTGAAGGGTTCAATAGCACACCAAGTCATATTTTGGGACCAAATCAGGTGGTCTTATAATCAGAATGGTCTTAAAATAGAGGGTTGTAAAATGGAGCGATGTCAGTAGTTGTTTACCTTGACCAGACTGTCAGACTAGACTATCGTGGTGTGTATATCTGTATGCAGGGCCTGGAGGTGGTGTTCCGTGTGGGGTTTGCAATCCTGCAGCTGACCTGTCAGGAATTACTCAGCCGCGACATGGAGGGGATGCTGAATGTGAGTCATTGTCGCAGAGTGCACACAGAATTCTTCATTTTTGGCATATATACCAGTCTATTGTTCAATGAAGGGTTAATATATGTAATAAAGTCTCTTATTTACCAGTTCTTCATATATTTACAATCAGTAATGTTTTTCACGATGTTGACACAAGTGGCTACATTGTTACACTGCCATACAATAAATCTTGTATATACATGTACAGGCATGTTAGTTTACCAGATACTGTAAAAATTGAAATGCTTGCAGGAAATTTAATAGTTTCATTCATTTTGCGAGTCAAGAAAAATCACAAACTTTGAATTCCTAAAAATATGCTAAGTTTTCTAAAATTTTTGGAACCATTAAACATGTTGTTAAAATTGTGAATTGCCACAGAATGTTAAAAGAAAGAATTCTTGCTATCAGCGTTAATGCACTCATAGAAGTTTATTGAACGGTTAAAAGTTTTAGATGTGACTTAAAATGTTTTTACAAGTTTTACAGTCTCATAATTGAGCTTCTATTTATTTCTAATCTGTCCGCCAGATAGCGCTAGTTCTGGATCACTCTATCCAGATGTTACTCTTATCTCTCCATCTTCTCCAGTTTCTCCAGAAGGAAGTCCCGCCACAGATCGGGGAAGATCCGGACAACCTCCTCAACACGGCTTTCCAGATCAAATTTAACACCAAGAAGATGAAGAAGTGAGTAACAGACGTGTGTTGATCAGGGCGGGATTAATGTAACACCGGGCTAGTTAATGTGTAATACCAGGCTAGTTAATGTAACACTGGGCTAGTTAATTTAACACTGGGCTACCTAGGGCAATGATACTTGCCGTTGTGGCTATAAAAAGATATTTTTCTTTAGCCAGAGATGATTTCATTGAGTCCCCCAAAAACTTTGCAAAAAAAGGTGTTAAGCAAAAATAAATTTAGATCTAAAGATTAATACACAAAAACCAAGATATGTACATGCATGGATTTAATTAATTGCATGTTAGCTATCGAAATAATTTTAAATGATGGCTATCATACAGTGCAGATTCATACAACCATGTATGAACTAAAGGTTAGGGTATTAACCACTGTGGCTAAAAGCAACCCGTTCTTTTAGCCACATGGGAATTTTTTTGGTGGATATGTGGCTAATAGGTAGCAATGACCAAGTGATCTGTCTATGTGGGCGACAATTTTTGTCGGGTGTGGTGTGGCAACACTGTGCAGGCACACCCAGTCATAATGTTACCATACAAGACTGCCTGCTAGGCAGCCGGGTGTCGGCCTAAAATACTGCGTGATAGCACTTGATAAGTTTGCTTTTCTTTTTGGCTTTATCAAGGAAGCTATGACATGAGAAATACCTTGATGTATTTTAGTAGCAATCCATTGGTGAGTGGATGGTATTCTGACAACTAACAACTCAGGCCAGTAGACATAGCAGGTACAGATGTAGTTAACAGGCAAGTGGTCCGGGAGCAGCGTTACTCAGCTGCTACTAGTAGACTGTTGTTGTCAGTCTGTTCTATCAGGTTAGGCCACCGTGTGTTCAGCTGTCTCTGCCACCTCACCTGTATCTGGGGTAAGGGTAGAACATGCTTCATAGGGACTTTGACTGACTTTGCACAAGGGTTATCCCTGGGGTGGGTATGTGAGTGAGTGAGTGATATCAAAGTTTAACGCCACATCAACACCAAAAGGGTCATACAGTGCCAAAACAGGTGATAATGATTGCAACGTCAATTCAAGTTGCTACAGTCTAAGAACTGCACTGTGTGAGAGCATTCGCTATCA
>JAAUYG010209467.1_pt1 | contig 13567 bp, 5 predicted proteins | sample 7278091 | NCBI WGS metagenome assembly JAAUYG01 (sample SAMN14350201, study PRJNA611818) | marine sediment metagenome | isolation source: surface marine sediment (0.6m) | place: French Polynesia: Moorea | collected 2018-08
CATTTTCGTCACACGAATTCCCATTACATGACGAAGCCGCATTGACTTTGGCTCGGCCATCGGGGATTTTCATCGGGACTCTGTACTGAGCCTCGGGAGCTCCGGAAACCCCCCGGAACGGTTACAATCAGCATCCTAAGCCTACTGATACCTGCTAATCAAGGGAAACACCTACCTCGATCCCAATTACAAGGTACCATTTTGCCGTGCCTAGCCGCTATGGGAGCGGGGTTCTGCACCGGGACTTCCCGATATCGGCCTCCCGTGACTGTCCTAACTGCTCCGGGTGTCCCGTAAAGCTTTCGTAAAGCTTCCTACGGTGTTCTAATCTTAAAATAAAGACATAACAGTGGCTGTGACACTACAGTATGTTGGCTATGTTAATCTTTGAGGGTTCAAGGTTATTATTTTGGGGTCATTCGGTGTCAGTTTCTGAAGAAAAAAAGATCTGCAACTCTTATGCTAATGCTTTTAAACTATTAGTAAATGAGACAAAAATAGACCTGTGGAGAGACCAACATGTAAAGGGTACCTTTGACCTTCAGGCACACTGAGGTCACTTTTGGGGCGGCGCCCTCTCTGCATTTTATCAAGGATGTTATATGGAGCCTGTCTATAATATCCTTGATTTTAGCACACTACAGCTACTGTCATGGATCGGATTTACGTCGTCCGTCCGTCCGTTTTCGGCTGAAAAACGGACAAGAATTGGGACTCAGGGTCATAAGAATTACATATTTAGGATGCTTTTCACGTCAAATTGTTTGAGTTCAGCTTGGGGGTCATTCCCCGCACTTGCCAAAATTTCCGATGTGAAGATTTTCGCAGACCTACTCCTTCCGTAGTCGGATTTTAGCCAAACTTTATGTGGAGTGTGGTAATCGGGGGAGGATGCACACTATTGCTTTTGTGACGATGTACCAAATATTAAAAATATAACAGCACTATATTTTTTTCTTACACTAGAGCGCATGGGCTGCAAAATTTAAAACGCGCTACTCAATGGGAAAATCCTAATATCTGAAATACATTTATCTGAAAAACGGCTAATTGTAGAGCGAAACGGTATCTTAAGGACAATATATGTAGGTTACTTTTCGTGTTAGACTGTTTCGGTTCATGTTGAGGTCATTCGGTACCCTGCCACAGTTTTCATCTGATTTCAGCTAAATTTTAAGACATTGGTGTCCACGGGGAATAGAGGCGATTACTCTCCTTGTAGTCAGCCAGGATTTTTAAACTTTTATGACACTCTGACAATACATGATCCCAGTTACATTGCCATTAGGCATAAACCTAACCTGGTTTTGTCTGGCAAAGAGTCAAGCATAGCGTAAAAGCCCGTAAAGACATGTAATGGGATCCTGGACGATGGACCTATGATGCAGGATACGCAGCTGTTAAAGTGAAAGGGATATAAATATCGGGGCATCAGGCACATGTAAGAAGGATCACACATGCAGGTAATACATTTAATATCAGACACTTGAAGTCATTTTGAGATTATTCAGGGCACCTTTCTTTCTGTAACGTTCTTTCTGTAATCTGCCCTCTAAACTGTGCTTCGAGAGTTAGAAATTGCTGCATATATGACGCACTCACTGTAACAGACCTGGTTTACCCAAATGTGATTTTGACCTATAAACGTCACAATCAATATTTTAACTCAGCTGCATGGCCATTAGGCAAACACATGTGGTTCGAGCTCATCTCACAAGCTGTCAAGCAGCACTGTTAAGGCCCACCGCCCTCTTAATTGTTGAGGATATGTTTTTGGTCATCAAATTTTGGTGAGCAACACAAAAGTGAGCAAACTTCGGTGGGCAAAGCTAAAATTTTGCTCTCTTCCGAAATATGATGTGAAAGCCAGCAACTTCGCTTACTTTTTGATAAATGGTTGCTCACTCTTACATGACTTTAAGATTTATTTTGCTCATCTACTCCTGAAATGAGTATGCTGAAACCTTTGCTCACTGCGTCCGAATTATTTTGTCACTTACCGTGTCGCAGAATTTCAGCGCTTCAGGTTATTTCAATATTTTTGCTCACAGAAAGCAATCACTTGATTTTTGGCGAGCAAACAGTAATCGGAGGTGAGCAAAATTTACTGTTTGCTCACCGATATTTGCTCAATTTTTCATTTGCTCACCACTTTTTGCTCACCGAAAACCTATAATTGAACCCAACTCTTAATTGTTTACTGCCAATTTGAAAACGGTATGAGCTATATTTTTACACGGCCTAATTGTCCCCTGTGAAATGATCACAGTGATAACATTTCTTAAAGCTGTCGAAATTTATTGAACAAATTTGCAGCGATTACTGAAATCACCCAATTTTTAAAACAGGCAGTATATACAGTGAACCGTTAAGAGCACATAATAACTTGGTTTCGTGTCCATAACTAACCCCACTCCCACTCCCACCCCAGGCCCCTCCAAGGAAAATCAGTAAGACCAGGTGGAGGCAGATGGATCTGTTCCCGTCTGTCTTTCTACATTTCAGTTACAGTCGCGGTCATGTGTAGAAACAACCAGCAAAAATATCGACACATTTTGCTGTATGTATAAATTAGCAAACTGCATCGTCTTTTCGATTTCTGTGCATAGAGTGGAACTTCAAAAATCAGACGGCCCCTCATGAGGACTGACGTAAACTGTTCTTAATTATGAGGCCGTCTTTTAATTTTTAGGGCTCCACATTGGTCCAAATAATTTATGCTGTGTCGCACGTCACTTTTTATTTTTTCCCTATATCGCCATGTCACTTTTTATAAGACCTTGAAGTCACTTTCTACAATTTTTATGAAAGGCCACGTCGGGATTCTACAACTTTTAAAGTGGCTGTGTCACACTTCGTTTTTACCCACGTGGCGCCCTATTTTTGAGGCTATTTAACACTGAAAATATAGCTTTGGTACTGCCAGTGAATGGTCTTTGTCTGAGATGGCTTTAACTTAACGACACGATCGGTGGCCTGTAAGTGATCAACGCTTCACTGTATTTGCAAATGAAATCTCACGCACCCGGACGTAGCAGCACAACCCTAGGATCACAGGGAAGCCTGTATTTGTCTAGTCGATGCACCAGCTTGAACGATGTCTTTTCAACTGTTAGCTTCTTGCTAAGTTATTCACATCGGATGAATAGTCCATGAAGTTTCCTTTTGTGCTTTCAAAGGGCATGAAAAGCGTCTGTGGAACCAGTCGGATCAGGATCTAATAATGGATTAATTGTGAATTTGAAATTATTAATAATCATCCTGTAAAATGTATAAGCATTTCCTAAATGGTCGTTCACCGTATGTATGGATTCTCACAACACAATTACGTGAAGCCACACAAATCACAAGTAACCACAGTTCGGTAAAAACTAAAAGTATTTCAATGGTGAAAGTGATGTAATAGTAAGAGTAAAATAAACCGTGTTTAAAAAAGGCGATCTTACAGGAATTAGGATCTACTGTATGTGCAGCTAATCAGCGGTCTGATCTTTATCGCATATAGTCGCCAATCTCTGTACCGTCATGCTGATAAGCTACTAGAAATAGTGAAGGGGCTGTCGCGCATGCAAGGTTTCTGTTAAGATTCAAGATCCATTATAGCTTTATTCACCGAATCCCATTAGTGGGAATATTGTAGGACTAATAAGAAGGTTCTACAATCACTGTGGTGCCGGCTGTTATGCATTAGCAGCAAACATCTACTATTTAACTAGTCTCGGAAGTGTAGGAAACCCTCCTACTCCGCTCCCCACCTACTCACCCCCCCAAAATAAACCGTGACCGCCACCATCTCTAACGAGCCTTCAAAGGGATATTTGAGAACGCCCCCTGTGCGCTACTGTGAGCGCTGTCCCTTGGCCGGGACACAGAGCTTTATCTCTCTTGTTTGTAGCCACTTCATAACAATGAGATGCAGGAGCTGAGGACAGGACAGGAGCTATCTAGATTACAGACGACCCTGTCGGCACTCGGGATCCAGTGATCGGTGTGTGCGCACGGATATATACAGGATCTATATGTGAAAGATTTGGACCGAGGTCAGCCTCTGAATTCGAACGAAATGGAGACGTCGCTGGCTGTACTGCTCCTGGCAGCAATTATAGGTGAGTGAGTGAATGCACACATGCATATAGCAGGTTGTTTCGAGTTAATTTTGACTGCTTCCAATTTCTATGCAGTTTCCTTTGTTCCAAACAAATGCATGCTTTATTACATATAAATGCGCCTATCATTAGCCATAGTCGACGCTGGAATTCCGCCTCAGCCCTTACACAGCAGAAGTAGGAACCAGTTACTGTATGCTACGTTTATCGAAATTCTGATACCACTTGTAAGCATGAAGAGGAAGTAAAGCCGCATTTTATTGTATGGAAACACGGCTGATGTCATAAAGCTATGATCCCAATTTAAGACCTGGGTTTTCTTGAGTTCTTATTTGCCTGCTAAGTAATTATACTAGCTCACTCAAATGCGACGCCGTCATAGTTCTCATTCAGGTTCATGAACGAATTGTGTCAACTCTTTCATGGAGAGGAGATTAAAAGGAGCATTAAGCACATCTATTTCTGTAATCACAAAATGGCTCCACTATTACGTACTCATAACTATCAGTGCTTCTTGGAGACTGTAATTCGGGGAGTTGATGATAATATCACGAGACTAGTCCTATTTATAATAAAACTCTGTGCTATGCAGTAATGTGTAACGCAGTACATGACTGACTGCAAACTCAAACGATGTTCACACTTCCCTCCTGTGGCCCGGCAATTAAAATCTCGTCACGATCTGGACTATGGTGTCTAGCCACTTCACTTTGAGCACGGATTTGTTTTATATTCTGTGCGTCTCCTCGCCTGACAAAAAATAGATGTCACTCGAATAACACCGGCATTACCATGTATAACCCCAGCAGGGGTTTATTGCGATGCTCCTGTGTGTGTGTATCTGCGTCTGCCTGTTAACAAAATATCTCAAAAAGTGTTTAACTAAGCACCGTGATTTTTTGGTGGGAGCCTCCCCTCTGACCCAGGGAAGAAATGATTTCGATTTTGAGAAAATTTGCCCCGAGGTAACGGGGTTGGGGGTGGGGTGCGAATTTCCTGGTCCAATGTTACGAGATGGGGGAAAATTTTCAAGTGCCTGTAACAGCTAAACGGCGATTGACATATTTATTATTATACATTAATAGTAACTTTGAGAGTAATTTTGAAAGGTGAAATTCAAGGACGCTCAGACTTCAAATGCTTGTATCGCATAAATGAGCTGAGTTATGTCATATCAAAGGTCAAATCATGGTCACTGAGATTTCGAGTCCTTATATCTAGTAATGCAGCCCAGGTAGGCCCTATGTTACTATTGAACACTAATAGGAAATCGTATATGGGGAGCCCAATGGCACCATTACATTTGACCTTTTATGGTGATCTTGAAAGGTCACAGTTACGGTCGTTCGATTCTGAAATCGTATATCTCATAAAAAGCCGAGTTACGCCATATAATATGAAATTATATACAGTGTATAGAATGGCACCAGCACATTTTATTTTGGAGTGACATTGAAAGATCAAAGCCAAGGTTCCTCGACTTTGAAGGCTTATACCTCGTAAAGGAGCTGAGTTAGGCCATTGGCATTCTTAAACACTAATAGCAAATCACATATGGGACTCCAACGGCACCATCACATTTGACATTGAGTGGCCTTGAAAGGCCAAATTCAAATTCACTCATATTTTGAAGGCTTACATCTCATAAAGAAGTCGACTTAGGCCAAATGTTACTGTTAAGCACTAAAAGGCCATCATTATATAGTGTGTCCAATTGCACCATCACATTTGGCCTTGAATGACCTTGAAATGTTAAAGCCAAGGTCACTTACATTTTGTGGGTAGGAGATCTATACATAGTCGGTAGTACATATTAACCTAGATGTCAAATAAGAAAAGTTGCGGGAGGGCTGAGTTTCTGGTGTCCCAGCGGTCTTTCGTATGTAAATTTTCACCCAACTCATTCTATACGTCTTCTCTTCTGACAAACATGGATATTACTCTAGCAACATATTACGTCAGCATGTTGTAAATTTTCACCCTATTCATTCTGGACAACTTCTCTCCTGACCAAGACACATCATGTAAATTGCATGTAAATTTCACCTGACTCATACGTAATTTTCTATAAGTAAGCATGCACCGACAGTGAGATTCGGCATTAAGAATACTAAAGGTCCAGCCAAACCTGGTTTTAATTTTAGGGTGGTTTTAAACTCTTAATGAAACAAAATAACATTACTATATTATACAGGTATCTTTATGATAACTTAAATTAGTCTAAATTCGGGTGTGGTCTCATTTCCATGGCGATCATAATAGGTTGGCGGTAGTTTTCCAGGACCCCGTTATGGCTCGATATAAAACGTAATCTATAACGCAGATGATAGAATAATAGGTGGACAACATTTAAAGCCTTTTATCATGGCTGTCTTTGAAGTCAAACAACGCCTTTGATATGTTGTGCTACAGCTGAAACTAGATAAATCAGTCAAGTGGTGAAGCCCAAGGTCCATGAGAGTTGTGAAGTCGCAGGCACGAAACGCCCAAAGTATATGTACATCATGTGCATGTACGTAACTGTTGGTGGGTACAACACTTATATATTGACGGAGTCTACTTTTAAGACACCAAATGTCAAAATTCCCTATTTAGCTCATATTTCCCCTTCTATAAACCAGACATATATCATTGTTGCTTAGTATCACTAAAGTCTGGGTAACAGAAGCCTTCCTGTGCCTAGAACCAGCATGCTGAGTGGTGTTTATTCGAGAATGGGTCATTTAGGGGCTGCAGGCCATCTGTTTGTCCGTGTGCCTAGGAAAATGGGATACAGCCACTGTTACTTAGCCAACGCATCAACCCTTGCATACCAGACACAAACAGTTTGTGTTTGTTTAGTAACAACCAGACCGTGTACATGTAGGACCGAAGTCCTCCAAAAAGCCTGCAAGTCGTGACCATATAGCGATGTTTGATCATGTAGCGTAGCTAAGTTAAGTACACGAAAACCGTAAGGACACAGATAAGAGCCTCAGGTATATACTTAAGGCTTTTATGGACAGACTAAAAAGTTCTGTTATATTTTAACACCACGTGAGATAAAAAGATACATCCCTTTAGGCAGGTATTTGTGAAATTACGTACAAAATTCTACTACAGAAATATCAACTCGCACTCCCTTGACTAAGGATGTTCATGTATATTTTGCCTAGACCCTGTACATGTATCGAGTTTCTTCAATCGTTTCTGAGTTGTGGTGAATATGCCGTATTGATATTATCTAGACACGAGATCGTATTAACAAGCTAATGTCTTTCATCAGGATTGGTTGAAATGTTTGGATGGGTTCGAGTTGTTGAAATGCTACAAGAAGATAACTTTATAAAATGTCTGTTCAAAATCGTCATCTTCTGTTTGCAGTATTATACATGTTTCGTGAATGCACTCCACATACAGTATATAGCAAGTTATCCGTACTTCCAGACGATGATTTTTATGGCGGGTGTGTTACGCGATGAACACTGAGTATCAGCAAGATTACATGATGGATGAGCGTGAAGGAGACTGCTGATTGACTCTGACATATGTAAACCCTTACATCTGCTCTTTTATCTACTCTGGTCATTAAGCCAGTGGCTGTGGCACATCGTCAGATACAGTGGAACCTAGGAATTGGGGACACCCAAGGGACTGTCAAAAACTGTCCTGAATTCTGAGGTGGTCTTATTTCTCAGGTCTATTTCTATGTAATGAATATACCTAGGGACTGAAGTAGCTGTCCTTAATTGCCAGGTTGTCCCTATTTCTCAGGTGGTCTTAAAGACAGGTGTCACTGTATTAGCAAATAAGCTGTGATCTCACACATGTGTAACACACTGGCCAAAGGTTAACCATAACGAATATCTAATTGCTTCCTGATCATCTGTGACAACCACATACATGTAGTAGCCAACTGGTTAAAAGTAGCCAGGGCAAAGTGTTTATAATAAGTGTTATCACGTTAAAAATCTTACGTAACACGAAAATATGGCCCCGTGCGTCATCCAGAACTTGGGCGACCGAAAGAAACAGAGCAGCCCAGAGACTTGTGATAATTTCCCTCCAAGAACTGTTGTATTCGTTGTTAAACATGCATGTATATCCAGTGTTCCTGTTTGTGTCCATCATTTGGGGATCGAAAGTATTACCTGTCGTGTTCGTCTGCGGTATACCCTTATAGTAATCTATGGGCGACAACGCAAACATCGTCTTGTATTAGCTTAAATTAGAGGGGTATTAGATATTACCACACATTCAAATTGTGAAGCATATTAAGCCGTTGAAGTGTCATCAATGGGGTCTAAACGCTGTATCATTTTGCATGTTTTGTGCCACCGTGACCTTAGCTCTGCAGTAAGATAAAATAGACGTATCTATCCCAAGATGTGCATGTGTGTAGTCTTGAGTTAATAATTCTGTTACGGTACAGGGACACGGGCATGTTACAAATCTCATTCAGAGTCGCTAATGCATTTACAGACGGAGGCATTTGCTGACAGAATTATTACACAGCCTGTTCAAGTGTTTGTACCTGGTGTTTACTAATAGTTACAAAGTGAACAGTTGGGCTGGCTAGTGACTGTCACCGGGTGACACAAGTGTGCAAGGGCATATCGTGCTTCGAAGGCGAACTCAACCTATCAACGGGGATTAGGATTAAGTCGACAACGACCACTGATATAGCGGACACGCAATACTATGGGACCAGGGAACATTTTACCGCCATTTTCGAAAATAAAATGCCAATAGATCACTTTTAACTGCTAAAGCCATAGAAATTCCTACTTTACCGAACGGACGATCCGGTTTCAAACACAAGGATGTGGTAACACTTAGACGACCGCCGACTGAATTATAGTGGAAGCTAGGAATTAAGGACACCCAAGGATTGTCATCTGGTGAAAACCTGTGTCACCGGCATCCAGCCGCACCCCAACATTTAATACATGTATTTTTGTGTCACAGCTATATGCTTGGACATTTTTGCCACAGACACTTTTGCTTCAAGACATCTTGGAACTCAACTTGTGTTCCGATGGTAAAATCCGTCCACTCTGGCAATATTTAAAGCGTTTTTAATTACTGAAACAGGGAGAAACTGTAATCATCTTTTTCAAGGATGTTGCTGTTACATGTGTTTATCGTATTCCCGATCAGACATAAAGCATTTAAATATTATAATTAGAAAAGATATACGAGACACCCTGGATCAAGTAATTCCGTTATAACATGACGAAAGTGCATTCAGGTTGAAATGAGACACCAGAGATACGAGAAGCGTGAACATGTGCTGCAGATATATGTGCCTTAAAATAACTCAAAATCTCCTTTTCTGGGAAGAGTCAAATGGCCTTGTGGTTGTGTGGTGCCAGTAATCAGAACTAGGAGATAGGATTGTCACCAAAGCTCGTGGTTCGCCCTTAATTTAGTTCGGTTCAAGTGCTGGCTATTGCAATTGGTGCGTGTTTGACTGTGGGAGGCAGAGGAGGGGCTCCTCGCCCACACTGCATTCCGCTTGGGTTGAGGACGATGGCACTCCAGTGACGGTGGAGGAGTGCCGACTGGCGCCCGACGGGCTAACCCCGAGACTCGTGATCCTTGCCGTCGTGCCTCGTGTACTGAGGCCAGTTTCTGACAAAAGAATATAACAATCCTAAATCTAGAAAATGACTTACGTTCACTAATCACGTTGACAACCATTGTCTTTTCCATGCTTAAGATCACCAGTGGACTCCAAGATTTTCTTTAGGCCCCGGTTTTAGGCTAATGGCACCCTAAACAGTTTCCTTTAAATAATACAACCTACCAAGTGGTCAAGTTATAGGCGAAAACATGCGACATGACGCCCTATGTTCGAGTAGGTTGTATGAAAATTTTCATAATGTTATTTGCTTCACAAGAAATCCGAGGCAGACGCCGTAGGTTCGTAAAACTGACTACTTAAAGTGCTGGGTGCTGTTGATAATAATAGCACCTAAATTGTGTAAGCAGTTTTTTTTCTTGGATCGTCTGTAACCCACTTATATCAGCAGTAATAAAACAATTAAGTGACCAGTATTGGTGTAATGCATTGCTAAGCCAAGCACCTGGTACTTACACACCATTATGTTTTAAGGATTATAAAAATTGCGTATCCATTCATTTAATTATTCACTAAAGCCCAATACTAGTTAAAAGATCGTTTGTCCAAAGAGGAGCTTCCATTTCACAGGAAAAATACAATATCAGCAGTTTCACTGTTTTACATCCGTGTCGTTCTATGTAGTGCTTTACTAGATATGTATAAGTCTCGTACCTATCCTATGGTTTAACTCCTATCAGTCAATATTTATGTAAAGCATTCAGTGAAAAGCCTTATGATGCCATTCGTATCCTTTAATCTTGGCTTTACTGTCTGCTTTGTCCCAGGATTTCGTGGCTATGTGAACGCAGAAACCTGTTCTGTATACTGTGAACTGACCCCGGAAAACAACAGAACACTATGCCCAGAAGACGGGGTACGTATACGGCTTGTGACAGGCGACGACAAAATAGTATCATCATCATCATCATCATCATCATCATCATCATCATCATCGTCGTCGTCGTCGTCGTCGTCAGCAGGAGCAGCAGCAGCAACAACAATAACAGACTTACCATGATAATATATTTGGTTTTATTTTGTCAATTAAACTCGATTATGTAGTGTGAATATTTTCGAAAAGATCACTGTGTATAGGCATATATCATCATCATCATCATCAACATCATCATCATCATCATCATCATCATCATCATCATCATCATCTGCAGCAGTAGCATTATGTTGTGTTCGCCTTGCAGAACCGGCCCCCAAACCGGGTAGACACGGATGAGCAGGTAGCTGATCTGCGTCAGGCAATGGAAGAGCACGTTCCACCATTGCAGGCGTACCTGGTATTCGAAGGCTCCTATTATGGGGTAAGTAGGTGCGAACTTTCTGCCCCTGCGTACGCCTCACACTGATTTCCCCCAGATCACTGAAGTCCTGCGCGGTTCGTATATATCGGTTATGTGACCATCTACATGTAAATTCGACCTCTAATCGCTGTATTCGAAATCGTGTCATCCGGTCGTTATGTAAACCAGACTAGGATATCTACTGGCGGTTATTCAGCAGTCCCCATTGGATAAAAAAAAATCTTAAAACGCTCCGTCCGAGTCTTCGGCACGCAATACTGGTGCAATATTTTTTTCATTTTATCTGGCACATTTCTTAGGTCAGACAACGGGCGTTTAAGCTTGTGATTGTCCTATTTGATTTTGTCGAAATATTCCTTGCTGATGTTGGTCCTCCGCTCGGCCAGAGTTGGAAGATTGGTACGCTCTAAACTTTCGTTGTACGATTCGCCAGGATATATACATTGTACATCTAAGAGCCCTCTTCTGGATCATTTATATAGTGTCCGATAAATACCTGGGCAGGCCAGAGTGCTGATATGCAGGGGATATAATCTTGCCATGTTCTACGAAGCGTACATGTTTAACTTGGTGAAACTTGCACATTGTTTCCCTTACGTCACAAGCCACGACTCATTATAAGAATCATCAAGAACTGATAAATGTGAGGATTGGTGTGGATTCTTTGAAAATTGCCAATTTTTCGGTTCAATCCGTGACACCCTATACGGTTCAGCTAAGATGCAGGCAAAAGCAAGACAGATGAAGATAAATCGTGATATTCGGCTTGATTCGTATAAGTATTGTCAAGAATCGCAAGACTCTGTTAAGAATGCTGCTAGAATGTTTTAGAATCAGGAATCCGTGAATCACCGAAGAATCAGGTAACAGATAAACTTCTTACTGCAGTCATATGCGCTTCGTCTTGTAATCGTCGCGTTCTTGATAGATCGTCCCTATTTCGCAGGACTACACAGGAATGCTTAGGATTCGATTAGGAACAAAGTAATACGCCTAAGAACAAACTACGACTTTGGCAAGAGTTCGGGAGTTCAAAATTTTGCCAAGAATTCCAGACTGTTCAAGAATTACAAGAAGTGATTAAGGCTGAAATAGGAATCAGATGCCGCGATGTCAGGAACGTATTAGGATTCAAGTAAGAATGCTGAAATTTAGCAATTCTTGGCTTTTCTTAGTATTTGTGGGATGTGTGGAATTGGGTGACATTGGAGTAGTAAATAGCCTTCAGACCGGTAAGCTAGTCCCCATGTCGGAAGGTGAGACACGTGATATATCTCTCACGATGAACCCGGATGCTATAAACAGCAGTGAGTAGCCTATGGTGAACAGTTAAGCAATGCAGAGGTAATAAAGTGAACGAATGCATTTCTACGTGCCATTTACGATTTACACAGGACTGTAAATCTGTAGAAGTATTGGCGCAATTTGAGGGTTGCAATGCAGTAATTGTAATGACGTGTTTAAATTACGCTGTTTATGACATCTGGGTTCATCGTTCTCAGCCGTGGGAGATGGACACACTGGAATCATTGTTCATACAGTGTTGCGAAAGTATGTGAAGCGTACAGTGAAGTATTCAGTCCCTGCAACGACTCACTGTAGTGTGTACATATGCTATAAGTATAAAGGGTTACTTATACGGGTACATGTACGTCGCACTAAAGCTTATTAACGGCATGAGTAGTGCAAGTAAGGTTTATCTCTGTGCGTTTGTCTGGCCGTAGGAGAAAACGCGGATCGATATGGTGTAATAGCATCACGTGCTTATGCGACAAATACCACCGTGAAAAAGTTAAATCACCTGTAATAGTATAACTGTTACTACAATAACCAGAGTAAAAGTTTGTTGGTATTTGGAGATCTGATAAGCCGTCGAAAAACTTTAATCGAGAGGTGCAGCCATAACAGCTAAGACGCTGTCCTGAGATAGATATATATGTTGGTAGATCATATCTTACCTATGTACTTACTCAGTGGCGTAACAGACTGTCTGCACATAAACACTGTGCGTACATTTGTGCTCCAAAATTTCTCAAAATGACCCCCCCCCCCCCAACTCCTACCCCAAGGGCTCTGTGCTTACCAATTAAACCAGACCAGATACGCCCCTGTTACTGATACACTGAATTCCTTTTTTTCTTTTTGTTATTTGTATGTTTAAATTATGTACCACGGGTATTAATGTATATAGAGATACTGCACTGTAATGCGTTCTGTATTCTATATAACATAATAGTGGAACAGTAATACCTGGGTATAACACGTGTATGATCGAAAGGTGGCCGAAAGCACATCCACCATTGGCACAGGCCGATCATCATGAAAACATCCTCGGCGTGCAGGTTTAATGAAAGTGCTGTTCTTTCATTTCTCTAATATACAGACATTTAGCACGCAGGTATAAATTATAATAACCATTACATGTGATCGGCACAGCCACAGACAGCCGAGAGAGAGAGAGAGAGAGTGAGAGTGAGAGAGAGAGAGAGAGAGAGAGAGAGAGAGAGAGAGAGAGAGAGAGAGAGAGAGATTCAAGTGAA
>JAAUYG010210997.1_pt1 | contig 13567 bp, 15 predicted proteins | sample 7278091 | NCBI WGS metagenome assembly JAAUYG01 (sample SAMN14350201, study PRJNA611818) | marine sediment metagenome | isolation source: surface marine sediment (0.6m) | place: French Polynesia: Moorea | collected 2018-08
AAGACTCATACCACTAGACATTGAAGAGCTGGCTGGTGAAACTCCCTGATCAGAATGAATCACAAGATGAAGACAAAAGGGCTAAGTAAGCATTTGGAGGTAGAGATATTAGAGAAAGAAAGCCAAAGACTCCTGCTACCTCTATATCCACACCAGCCCCAAGGTTGGTCCCCATGGCATCCCAAACCCACTCTGGTCATACAGCCCTAATTCAGATGACTACAGGACCAGATATGACACTGTATCCAAATTTGGGAAGCCAAGCATACCTGCCAACCTCTCCTATACCACCATTGGTTGGCCCTCCCAATATGGGAAACCTACAATACCAACCTGGTTGGGTACAGCCCACTGGATACAGATACCCTCAATATCCTATACCAGCTACTCCAAGTTACCCCTTAGGGAATTATGGCCTACATGTTTCTGCATACCCAATACCTAGAGTTAGCCCTCAAGGTTTTCATCCCCCACAAAGATACCAACCCCTGTACATTCCTCCTGTTCCCCTAACACAGAATCTTACTCCTATTGTGATCCACCCTGATCCTGAATTGACCACATTCTCTCCATGGGAAGTCAGCAGTGTGTCTGCCACAATGGTGACCATCTGCTTAAATAACACCTATGAGACACAACTAGACCCAATTTCTATGGAAATCTTGGCTGAAGTAACCCCCCCTCAGTCTGAAATGGTAGAGCCTTCAGCAGAAACCTTGAGAACACCTGGAACCCCTGCTGTGGGATCAGAAAGGGAAGAGTTGACTACTCCCCCATCAGGGACCTCTTCTGATAGTCCTAGTTCCTTCTACACTGGAGTACCTCCAGATTGGGAAGCCCCCAAATTGAAACCAGAACCAGCACCCCCATCAGAGGTGCAACCAACACCTTGCCCTGGCATGATGTTACCACAAGGTTTCTTTGCTCAGGTATCTCAAGCCAATGCTCAGGCAATAGCCCAAGTGAAGAAATTCTTTAGGGATCACACCATGTCCCCAGATGATGATTCACATCCACCAGAAACTATGGATGTGACCCAAGGGGAACAAACCATTATTGTACCATGCACCACTGGTCCTACAATATCCCCCTATGACTCAGGAGTAGAGGAGTTAGATGAAGCTGCAATGGCAAGAGTTCCAATATTGCAGCCTCAGTCCATGTCAAACAGGCAGGCTCTCCCAATACCCATAACACAGCCTAGTAGGCCACCATCATGACCTAATCCAGAGAGAGATACAATTGAGGATGAGGAAGATTACTCATCATTGATAGTACTCAATGAGGGTGGTGATGATGATGGACTGCCTGCAGCAAAGGCTTCCAAAGAGATGTGGTGGAACAATGACTTGGAAGAGTGCCTTACATCAAGACTACTTGCTGACAATGTCTGGTTGAGATTTGCCTGCTTGTCTGATAATGTGGACCCTCAATTGAAGACCAAGTTCAGAGGTACCCAGAACCCATTGCATGTGGCATCCTTCTAAGATGACAAACAAAGTAGAAGTCTCACCAGGAAGAGTAAAGTCACATTGAAGTACACCCCCCACATCCAGTTCTACTACACAGAAACAAACATGGTGTTCTGCAGGAAAAAAAGCCTTGCTGACCTTCTCCTTGAACTGCTGTAAAGGACTATGGAAACACTATGACATGTGCAGTGTACACTTCTTCAGGACTTTCAATTTGCAATTTAATTGAACACAGTTTGTGTATAGGAAAAAAAGGCATGGTTGAAATGCTGGTTGAACCCATGTCAATGGACTTCAGATACACAACAGTACAGATCTCTTCATGACTTTCCATTTTGTTTGTCACTCATGTTGTTTGACAGATGAAATATTAGACTCATGAAATTCAATACTTTGGAGTCTCCCTCAAATGATCATTGAATTGGACAACAGTATCTGGTGTTGCATATGATATCATGCATGTGTACAACATTGTGTATGTGCACAATATTGTACACAACAAAAGCTGATGCACCATTTTTTAAAAACAATTTCCAAGAACAAATGGTTTTTTGTATCACATTGTTACATGGAATTAAAAAGTTCATGACTATTTTTAGTCTTTTTGTATATTCTTTAATAAATCTGAATGTGCATCAATGAATTCATGCTGTGTAAACATAGGGGTAGGTGAACATAATGTGTAATATTTATGTAGTAAATGTTTTGGAAAATGGGAAAAGTAATGTATATGAAACATAACATTTTTGACGTTGCGATAACGTTAGGGGAAACGTTACAGGCGTGACAATGTACTTAGCATCCACCGTTCTAGCGAGCGTGGCTGCAAAAACAGCTGTGCGTTGAACACTGTGCAATAAACTCTTGCGACATCATTGTCCAATAGGAAGCAAGTTCAAAAAAAAATTCTGTGCGTTAAACAGCTGTATTTCGTCAAAACTCCTGCCCGTCTACCAATAAAAATAAACCAAGTTCAGCACACGAACACGAGGTTTCGGAAACTTCTGAACCTCAGCATTTTGTTTTAATTGATCGGCAGTGCACCTTTTTCACACATCAAGTCCCGACGTCGTCTGACGATTTCCATGGCACCCGAGTGGAATTGACCTACTTTAGTCACCCCTGTGCAGGTCGCTGGAGCAAGAAATATTATTTTCAAGAAGTTTTTGCATGCATGATTGGAAGTTCTGAGTTTGCCTTTGTTTAGACACAGGCCGCAGGCCGAACATCTGTTGGGAAGCAGTTTGAAAGTCCGAGTGGATCATCACAGTGTTAACAGACAGAGCAAGAGAACAGGGACTCAACTTCGTTCTTTCTCCAGAGCTTTGTCGCCTTTCATCCTGGGACACGCTTCTTGAGGTGTCACGTTTTGTGTGTTGCAGACTGATGCGATGCTAACTGCTGAAGCTGAAAAAGCCATGAAGACCATTGCTGTCCTGTTGTCAATGGTGGCCCTCGCCATTGCCGATGTTGTGATCAAGGAACCAGGTTGTTTCAAGATAGGTGAGCAGAACAAAATCGGAAATGGATAATGCCTGTAAAGCAGCTTAAAAATGGCTTTGAGGAAGTTCAATCAGATGGCTCTTTGATTCTGTCAATTCGTTTCCGCACTCGAAGAAACTTGACACGAAGGGAGCAGTTTTGCTAACCTTTGTGTGGACACGAGAATTATTCATGGAAAAGAGGCCATGTCTCTCTTCTAAACAATGAGCACTGCTCTTCTGACAGAAATAAAAAAAAAACGAAGGAGAGTTTCTCATGGTCATTCCAGAAAGTGACTTTGCTGTGTGAAAGGAAACTATGGTTGTTCTTTGTTGCAGGCTACCACAGAAATGTGTACATTGGAGGCTGCGTCGCTTTTCAAGTCAAGACCAATGCCTGCAAAGGGTATTGTACGTCTTACGCCATTCCCACCTCAGCGGATGTACCATACGAGTATGCAAATTATGAACAATCGCTCACTTCGCACGCAGAGTGCTGTGGCATCGAGACCACTCACTTGGTACGTACACTCTGAACTAAGTGCTACAAATGTGCTTTGCTTCGCTTTGGCATTTGAAATACGTCACTGTCATTCACATCTGCTCCATCCAATTCTTAAATTTTGAGAACAAATCAGATTTTCGTGTCGTGCAAGGTAAATATGGTTTGCGTTGCAATTTCCGTTTTGCATGGGGTGGTGTTTTTCTTTGGAATGTTATATACCCAATGGTAGTCGCTGCCAGCAGGCACATGCACCAAAGAGGTTGTTCTGCCCGCCAGAAAAGACGGCAGTCCTGCATGAAGGTGCAGCTGGGGCTGATTCAAAAAAATTGTCACCAGTTCATTAGTTTTGACCTTTGCCTTCTTTCAGGTCATCGTTCATGTGCGGTGTATGGACGGGTGGAAGAAATTGGTTTTCCCTTCAGCTGCGTCGTGTTCCTGTTCAACGTGTCGGCCGAGTGGAAAATAGGCAGTTTTAGAGGCTATTCCCAGCAATGCTTGACAGTTCAACGTCTGAACATGCACCCATTCACAACTACGACTGTTTGAACATCAAAGACCATTTGAACATTGAAGGCTTGAGCATCCACAACAATTACAGACTTTTTTTGCATTGCACTGATTCGCTGGACAGTGAACGGGCAGGCTACTTGACCTGTGATATGTGTTCATGCGTCTGTGCAGTTTTGTCCCTTCTTCGAATATCTCTGAAAAGTTCATGGAAATTTTTTTTTGGCAAGCCAAAAATCGAATCACTGTGCGTGGAGCTGTGCAGACTCGTTTCTTCTCTTGTCTCAGGTGCAGGTAAATTCAGAACGTGTGGCGTGTTATTAATGTGTTTTTAGGCCGAGCGCGACTGTAAGTCGAATCGGCCTAATAGAGCCATGTACGTGTCGTCGTGGAGGACCCCACTGGCTGACCCCCCTTGCCTGGCATGAGAACGTAATGGATGGTTGGGGTGCTTGGCCTTTACGCTGACCAAGCGTACTTGTTTTTGTCGTGTCTGCTTGTGGGGCAAGGTGGGCACTCCCTTCTGTTTTCATTGGCTAAACTGCGTTTTTTATGGAATGACCACATGTATATATTGACATGGTTCCTCAGTCTTGAAGCCCGGAGATGGCATGTTGAAACATTTTTCTGTTGTGTTTGGTGAAAAGTAGAAGCAGAGCAATTTTTGTCTCATTTTTCCTCAGATCCTCAGATCTTCTTGCCGGAAATTGTTATGTTCACAACTGTCGACTTTTGCGTTTAGGCCTGGCCGACCGACCACCAACATCAGGCTCTCTGTTTGAAAACAGGGCCATCTCGTGAACGCGTGTTTTCTCCAGCGGACGCCTTGTTCTTTGTGTGTGCAAAATCTCTTTTGATTGTGAAGTCGGTGTGGTGTACGCCCCCGCCAACAGATTCCATGTCTCTTGCAACTTCATCGAGCCACGCAGGGAAGTCCAAGCTCATTATGAAATGTCAAGTGCTGAAATGAGCCACGGTGTTGAGATAACACTTCCGAAGGAGTCTAATTGCTCTCGAGAGATTTGTAAGAAACACTGCTGTTTCGAAAGGCAAGCCTGTTAGCTGCCTCAAGGCACATATTTTTTACGCGCAGTACCGCAACAATCCAGACAAGCAACGGAGTCATGGACATGCAGAACTTCTAAAAAGAAAACTCACAATCTACTTTTCAAGGCAGTCTTCATGGAGGAGCCTTTGGTTCCAGTCATGCTGCCTGCACGGTCTTGGAAGACTTTTGAATCCGTGTGGCTAACTTTGCGTTCGTTTGTCGTCAAGTTCTTTGTTGAAAACACAATTATTTCAAAACTCATTTGTGTTTTTGTTTATCATTACCGCTGAACAAGAAACACATGGAACATGTGAGCGAAATCGAAGGTCTTCATTTTATTTGTCCTCTGCATGGAATGAACAACACAACTGCCCCACGGTATTTGAAAGAAACAAAAACCGCATACAAATCAATCACATCACATCACATCACATCAATCACACGTTTGAATTCCTCGAGCAAAAGCAACAAGAACGCAAAAAATTCTGCAGCGGTAAAAACGAAAAAAAAAATAAAAACCAACAAAACGGACTCAATTCAGAATCGCACGGCCAATGTCACTACAGCTCAACGCAGCGAGTGGTTTTCGGGTCGCAGTTCTGACAGCCGCACGCCGTGGCGTCCAGCACCTCTACCGTGTCGTCCTCGACGTCCACGTCCCTCGGACACGCCAGCCGAACGCGCCGACGCACAGGCTCTGTGTTGTAGCTGCACACCGTGTGGTTGCCACTCCGGTATGGGGGCCTGAACTCTGAAATCTGAAACGAACAACGTCGCGTGAAGCAAGCTGATTGGGGATTGCAGCAAAGAAAAAGTAAAGACCCACAAACAACAGCAGATTCAAGACAAGACACATGAATCCGCGCGGCTGGGATGCAAAACCGAAACCTCCGTGCACACGCTGCTGTTTCCACATGCATGGCAAAAAGGACGCCTTTGTTGGGTTCCAGTGTGAAGAAGCTGATTCTCCAGAACGTTCTTTTCTGGACCAATCCTTTTCAACTTCAAATGTCAAGAAGCCCCGCCAGGCCCGGACAAAAAGCATCCGGACGCGTGGGCCTTGACATTTGCGTGCGTACCTTTCTTCCTGGTTCAGTGTCATTCATGAAAATTTTCAGATGTTGGCATATATACTGCAAGAAGAAATGTTTTGCTCAACCTGACTCTCGAAAGATATTGCCACAAACCTCGTACGACGGACATCTGCCCCAGCAGGTCACGACGTTCACCATAGCACTGCAAGTGGCATCCAGACCAGTGTTCAGGTCCTTCCGTCTCTCCTTCGCCTCATACGAAAACACCCGCAGGTGACACTCCAGCGTAGTTTGAGGATTTATCACAGCCTTCTCCCCACAGGTGATGAGGCCTTGAAGCCCCAAGTAAAGCAGCACCGCGTACGCACAGCCTAGCATGTCAGATCTGATAGGAAACGACAGTACCGTCACAAAGAATGTAAGTCAGTGCGAGTTCTCTCACCGAACTGCAACAAGAACCCAAGCAACTCGCAGCAAAGCAGCATGCACGGCGGTCAACTTCTGAGCTCTGTTTTCCTCAAAGTTCTGAACGCGCTTAATTCACAGGATGCTAAGTTTATGTTGAGACAATTTTTTTTGAAGTCTCTCTCTCGGTGATTCTGTTTTTTTCACTGATACTGGGAAGTGTCATGCATGTAGCCTACAGTTCAGTTCGTCACAGGAACTCAGTGAGTACCAACAACCACCATGGTCATTGCTGGCGTGACCCAATTTCAAACAAAAGCGCAGATGCAGTTGGCTCAAATATGTCTTGGAAAGGCTGTTTAGAAAACATCGTCTGAATCATTCTCAAACAAGGTGAATATTTCTTAAGTGACGTTTTGTGTTCTTCGTTTGTTTCTGTGCAGCAAGATATTTCCGTGGGAACCAACAAAAGTTCATGGCTCCGCCGTTCAAGACGGATGCCTGAACAGCTGGACAGTGTGGATAGCGGAAAATGAGGTCAACCTTTGTTTTCCAGCATAAGTGAAAATCTGGGCCCACTTTCTGAGTCAATCTGTAATTTTCCTTTCCAACACGCTACCTTGCTTGTCTCTGAACAAGGCAGGTACAATGTTTTGGGAGAAAGGTGAAATCTTGGGCAGAGCTCTTCAGCTTCCAAACGGAATCGTCATGAAGTCGCGAACAGCTTCAGATCTTCTCCCGGAGGCCTCTTCATTCTGTACGCAAAAACTTCAACTGCAACCTGAGGTGGTCTTTTGTGCAATGTCAAGCACGCGACCTGAAAAATTGAAGAGGCGTGCGTCACTGGACAAGAGAGCGAACAATGGCAGAAACGAATGTTGTCCAGTGTTCCTTCTTGTGTGCATTTATGTTATATATTGAATTGCAGTCGAGCTTAAAGGAAAAACAGAACAAGATTCATGTCCGTATATTTGTGAGGTGCAAGAAAGGGTGCCATGTTTTCCGGTGTTGTTGGCTCTTGCACGTCCGCCAGCTCGATATCTTCTTTGGGAATTTATTGTTTTCACCGATTTCCCTCTCACATGGCTATTCCCATCACAACCAAACTGATTTGTCGCAAAATTGCGATGAATCTAAAAGGATTGTCTGGTTGGAAAAACTTCCTTGACAGTTGAAAAGAATCCATCATCACAATGAATACATCAATTGAACAATTTGACGCATATAATCACTTTCATCCGGTGTGGCGTTATCACCAGGTATTATCTCCAATGGCACCCCTGGGACGTCTCATCCGACAGCACCCTTGGGGGTGTCTCATCAAAGCCTCAGACAGCACCCAAATAGGTCTCTCATTTGCGGTTCCAAAAATAGATAAAAACGTTTTGAATAATTCCACTCTCCCCAAAAGCCACAGCAGTTTTGGAGCCGAAGTCCCTGGAATTGTCCAGTGGGGTGCAGTTTCTCACCCGAAGTCAAAGAGAATCACTTTTGTTGAATTTGGCAGGCATTGGGGTGTCAGTTCAGGTTGAGATGAGACACCCAGGGTGATGCCATCTGACAGCGCAACACTGGGAATCAGCATCTGAACGTTGCCTTGTGACAAGGCACATTGTCCAGTCGGATGCATGTCTGCTGCAATTGCCCAATTAGGATTTGATTCTGTTCTTGACCAGAATAACAAAACTGTGATTGGAATTTTGGTTTTCTTTCTCAGCGGATGATTTCTAGATCCAAAGACAATGGGGGGTTCTGTGGAAAAGAGCTTGTGATGGAACTTTCTGTCGTTTTGACCTCAGGAAGGGGTCTAGGACAATCGTGATTCGTTGATCTATGTCTTCTTCGACCTGATGAAAGCGATAGAAGCAGGTGCACTCGCGTTGTCTTCTGTTATTGATAATTTTGTGGCACGGGTCCTTCTTTGATCAAAGTAGAATCTATGATTTGAAGAACACCATGAAACTGGAAACTCCATTGATTGAAGCGGCTGACTGCTTACAGCCGCGAGGACACAATGAGTCAAGAACCTGAACAGAGAGAAACTGGCGCAATGGTGCCAACTGTGAAACCTGGTTGTGGTGCAAAGCTTTTGTGCAATTTTTGACGCAGAAAAATTACCATGGCATTGACAACATTTGGCGTATGAAAGGACATCCTGGAAATTGACCAGGGCGTCATTGGACTGCTTCTGTGTCCTTCTAAGATATCGATTCGTTCACATGCATTTTGCTTTGACTATGTACGTTTGTTCCACCTTTTCCCACGCCCTGGTAAATGAGGACATTAATAACTTTCCGACACCAAGGCAGAAGCTTTTTGTGAAGTTCGGACAAAAGCAAATGCTTTGGTGTTTATCTCTTAAACCAGCGGGTTGTGATCTGAGAAAACACCAATCTTGAGACATTTTTGCTCTCTTGGGTAATTACGAGAAGGTAAAGTGCAGGGCGTTTGGGAGCAAGAGCTTCTTAAGACCGACCACACATTGCGTTTGCTGCTGAAGACAGAAGCAATATAGGAATAAGACTTCAGTAAGTGTGCCATACGCATGCAAGACACAAAAACTAAGCACACATTGAATCTCTAAGCTGGCCAAGGAAACAAAGGCGTCGTCATAAAACAGATACTTTTCAAGCTTTAAGTTTGCCGCAAATGACCTTGTGCGTTTTGTTCTTCTTTTATCAAATGAGAAAATAATGCCAGATCATTGTTCTCTCAGATCTTACGATCTCCTTGCACGAAAGCCTTGTGTCTGACGCAATGTTGCATCGCCTTTCCTTTGATTGAATTGAAAGCGCTTGTTGTGGCGACCTTGCCGTGTCGATACAAAACCGGATATCTACAAGGTTTGGTGTGCCAGAGGTGCTCAACTTGCCTCCTGTGCAGAGTACTGTGTGCAAATGATCCCTCTGCTTTGGATAAATGACACCTTTATCCTGTCCTTTTTATGTGTTCAGGTTGATGTTTTGTTGTGTCAGTCGGTAGGGAGCAACATGCAACGTTCATGCCAGGATTTTTGTGCTCAGCCAGGTGCCAGTATCCGCAGCCCCAGAGGTTAGAACATTTTCTCACCGTCGTCGCAGCTGAGCTCAACTGCACATACACGGCGTCACTTTCGCTTCCATGTACTGCAAAACTCTTGCAATGAAAAAAAAAACCACCTGTATTTAGGAAGAATTCAAAAAATGCAAGAGGTGAGGTGAAGTGAATGAGAAGGCCACAAACTTTTTTCCAAACCATCAAATTGCTGTCATTTTGCTCGATCTTGATGGTCAGAACACTTAGTAAGTTGCAGAAAATAATCACAAACATGCAGAAAGTTTCAATTTTGTGAAGGTAAAAACCTGTGGAGTGTTGAGTTTTGGTGCCAACAGCCATGCATCTTGGATTTGTTTGCGATTTTGTCGATCTGGAAAATTCATGGGGAAAAACACCTGCCACTGAAATAGATGCAGAGGATATGTAATATTCATGCTGTTTTTCTTTACCCTGCGCTGTTTCGCTGCAATACCAAGCACAACAAAGCACCGTGACTTGTGGTTTCTGGAGTTGGGAGGTGTCATCCTTTTCCTCGTCCCGATGTACATGCGGTCTGTTTGCAATTGCAATGGCCATTGCTGACGTGCTTCCAAAGGCACATTTCAAAAGCCGACTGATGACTGTTTTGCATGCAATTACATCCATGTAAATATTGTTTTCGTCTTGTTTTTTTTTTCACTTACGTGATGCGTGGCTTTTCCTGCTTGTCCCAATACGAGCAAACACCACCGCATTTTAGTAGGGGTTTGTCAGGGTCAGACTGTAAACTGTAAAGAAAACAAAACTAATCACTGTGTTTTATAGGTGAGTCCTGGTTAATCCGAATATCGATAATTCGAATTCCCAGTTGTTCGAAAGAATCGCAAAGGAAGTAAAATTTACCTATCTCTCCTGTATTAAATTCTCCACTTAATTTGCACTCAGTTAATCTGAATTCCCAGATAATCTAAAGCATTTTTTTTTCCAGTTTTTCCATGATTTTGTCAACTTTGGAACCTCACCTCCCAAAAGTTTTTTTTATCTAATTCCAAGGCAAAGGTGCAAATTTGCAAAAAACATCCAGTATATATACTATATAGTCTTTGTTTCTTTTCTTTTCCTTGCAAACAACCATTCTTGCTTGGAAGGAGAAGGTTCTTGGTTGGTTATAACTTGAATCCAACATGTCTTTTGCTCCCTCGCTACAATCCTTCAAACCCCCCCCCCCCACCCGAGCAGCTGACAATCCTTCCTCTCCCTTATATACACTGCCAATCTTCATGCCTCTTTTCTCATCAATCTCCACTTTATCTGCAAGTATTGACACAATAATATTCTAAGTGGGATTTGAACCTGCAACCTTCTTCTTTACAGGTGAGAATGATACCCCTTCACTATGGAGTCCCCTGCTAAAGGGTCAGAAATTTGGAACTTCCACAGAAGATCAGCTCATAACTTGATAAACCCCTCCCATTGGTTATCCCTGAATACTGTACAGTAAGGCTGTGCAGTCCATTCATTCATGCCTAAATTAAACTCTTTCAATCCAAATTCCTTCAATTACTGTTCTGAACTCATAAATTAAAGTTCTGATTTGAATTTACTCTTTTCTTGAATTCTTAAATCAAATTTGAATTTACTCTTTTTCCATTTCTGACTTCAGTTTTTTTCTGATTCATTTTCAAATTAATTCGGATAAGGTATTATATAATTCGAAGTTTGCATTATTCGAAAGAATTTTATGCGGTACATCTATTTGGGATTTAGCGGGACCCACCTGTATGTACAGTCCTAATGTTTGATGCAAAGGAGATACTCGATTTTGGAATGGAATTGACTTGTCACTACAACACTTTCTTCACAACTGTCAGTCTGCAGAATTTGGGACATTTTTGTGGCCTTCTAGCAGTCAAGGACGTGTAGAAACCAGCACGAACAGCAACCACACTGTCCCGTGTTGCTTTGTGTTCACACAGAACGGCAATGTCTGGGTGAGTCTGATGGCGTTGGAATTGCTTTTGTTCTGGGATGCGAAAGTTGCAAGCCTGTGATGTGCAGACGTTTTGGCATCAAGTAACGAATTTCAAGGACAGGAAAGCAGGAGCGTCAGGGGAGAACCCTGTGATCTTTTCATCAGCAATATATTGCCTGGGAATTGTAACAACAGTATTTCATGTCTCATGAATGCCTCTGTTAAGCCCAGCGGCTAACTGTTTGTATCTTTTGTCAACCTGAGCTGTCCGCCACAGATATACAGAATCGTGTCAGGGACGATTGCAGGTCTGTTTTCCTATGGACTGTTCGTATCAGAAGCGCAGGAAGCTTCAGAAAAATGCGGAATTCATTGTGAAGCACAGCAAGATGCATTTGTCCAGCTGCCGTTCAGCTTGCAACCTCAGCAAGATGAGATCCAACATGAAATGTGTTCGGACTTTACTCTTTCTGAAAATCCTTTTTTGGTTGCTGTCCATGAAGGTTGAGTTTTAGATGAATTCCCCGTGGTGATATGTAAGACGTTTAGAGTCTTATGCTCACGTGAAAAATTCAGGAAAAATCTCCTGTCCACCAACAAACAAGTCCAGGTCCAGCTTGCGGGGAGCATGAGAAAAAAACTGCGGGTGACATCCTGTTTTCCAGCTGTTGTCTCCCACCTCAAATGTTGCATGTTTAGGTTACCTCCCTCTGGGTGAGGAAGGGAGCTTTCCCATTTCATGAAAAAAATGGCACCATCTCAACTGATCACCTTGTAGGTGAGTTCATTCGCACCAGACACACAAAATGTTTTGGACATGTATGCCCAAAGGAGTCAATATTTCCATGCAAGCATTCTCCATCAATTGTACTGGAGGGACTGAGTCGTTGGGGCAAGAACACATGCAATGGAGCACACAGGAGTGTTTCTGGTTTAAACAAAACGCAGAAAAATGGTTTAGCAAACCCTGCTTTATCTTTCTTCATAAACATGCAAAAAAGTTTGGAGTTGCCGCAAATTGTCTGATGCGAAATACATTTACGCATGAGCATGTGTTCCAGGAGGATCTCTTGTGTTTTTTCCGGATACTAAGCTGCAAAGCTTGTGGTTGTTGACAGTCTGCAAGTTGGAAAAACACCTGAGCCCCGTCTGCCTTGTTCAATTAGAAAATCTACAACCCGCAGCTCTCAAACTCGGAGAGATTCAAAGACGATAGTTACAATTCTCACATGCTTGTCTGCGGCATGATCTGAACAGGTAAACCACATGAACGTTCTCTTGCTTCTGGGCTTGTCCTGCAATGGACAACGTTGGAATAACCTGCAGAACATTTCAGACAGAGGTTTTAAAAAATATACTGATATTGAGAAAGACCTTGGGAAGTTTGCTTTTTGAGTTGTTTTCTCGTCTTTCGTCTCGCCGACATCTCTGTTTAGTGACTTGTGCAAAATGTTTCCCATAGGACTCAAGATGCAGGCAACTCTGTGCTTTGATTCCGTTTGTTTCCGACACAACAGGATAATCACGTTGGTTTGCATCACATGCTTTTGATAGTGATAGTGCCTTTCCTCTCGAATGAAAAAGATAAAGATATTTTTTTAAATCTTTTGAAAGCAGTGACATTCCAATATATAAAGATGTCAAGGAACAAGGACAGCTCGAAAGTTACGCAAATTGGCAAATTGCCTCCTGTCCCCTGTTTGTCTTGTTTGACAACATGAAACCCCACTGCATTAATCTGGGAAACATTGGTGGCCACTGTCCTGAGCCGCAGCCGACCCCGCATAAAAGGCCCACGAATGCCTCGTAGACCAAAACCCCTCTCAGTTAGCCATTTTGGAGAGGGAATGACAATGGGAACAGTGTGTCCTGAAGTGCATGGGCTTTTTCATTCTTCTGAAGACCAAGTCTATTCAGGTTTTGCATTGCTATTCAGCCTGAACAACCAAACCTGACACACTCAGGGTCACTCAATGTTGACAAATGCTCGAAGTCCAGGATTTCGCACGACATGTTGAGGTTTTCTAAATCTGTGCCTCATTTTCTCTTTCGCGGCTGACACGGAAACGGTTTTTGCCTATTTGTGACATTTCTGTTGGAAGAAATCTGTGTTTTGCATGTTCAGGCA
>JAAUYG010184890.1_pt1 | contig 13566 bp, 16 predicted proteins | sample 7278091 | NCBI WGS metagenome assembly JAAUYG01 (sample SAMN14350201, study PRJNA611818) | marine sediment metagenome | isolation source: surface marine sediment (0.6m) | place: French Polynesia: Moorea | collected 2018-08
ACCTGTTCGTGGTGTACGCTGACCCGAGGGTTGTCGTTTTTGTTCATGACCGACTCTCAAGATGGGATCCTTCTCTCATACACTGTTTCAAACAAAGTTGCCCGAAAGCTCTGACGTTCGCCACTTCCGATTCAACAGCCTTCGGGCAACTTTGTTTGAAACAGTGTATGAGAGAAGGATCCCATCTTGAGAGTCGGTCATGAACAAAAACGACAACCCTCGGGTCAGCGTACACCACGAACAGGTACAGATTGTTTTTCTTTCGGAACGAAAGATTGTCACACACAACTCTTCGACCAAAGGGACTCGTGCAAACGTGCTCACTCCACGGTCTGAGCTTGAAAAAGTTTCAGTTTGTCGTTTTCTCTTCCAACAAGACATAAAGACTGCCTGTAGCATGGACCTCTGCGTGAAGTGCAGTTGGCGGGACTCCACCTGTGAATGGAAGGACGGACGGATGGATAGATGGAAGGAAGGACGTGTGCGCGGCGCGGACACTGGGTAACTGCAACTGCAACACTCTTGCGTACTCTCGCTTCCTGAGAAACAAGAGCGTTTGGCAGTGTCGAAGCCACGCCCGAGCAGAGTGGGGGAGCCTGAAAACAAACGACATCCAGTGACAATGACAACTATTATGACTCACAAAAGCCGCTCTGCTCTCAGCCGCGCGGCCTAAAAATTCTTGCGAATACTTACTGTGGGTCGCTAGCCACTCTTTGTAGTCGAGACCTACTGGCAGTGTAACTAGGTTGTTCAGATCACAGGCGCTTATTTTGTCTTTGATGTACTCGTCGGCCAGGTACTCCCTCTGCTCCTCGGGGTTCGGAGACGGTGCGTCTTTCTCGTTTTTCCGCCGCCCTTTCCTGCAATCACATCAAGAGAACATGAATATTAGATTGGAGTTAACAACCTGTGCAACTGTACGTAAACAACCGAACTGAAGTCCTGACAAAATTAGATCTTGCTTCCCAGTTGTGAAATCAAAACGCCCACCACTTTCTCGGCCACTTGGTGGTGGTAGGGCTTTGACTAACCACGCCAACAGGACTCAATATCGCCACTGCTGTACAACACGGCTTGAAACTCTTTAGGGAGAATCATCAGGCCGCACCTTCAGTTCAAGTTCCCGCAGAGGAAAACAAGGGCGAGGAGGTGGTCTGTCCACGACGACAAGACCGACAACGCTTTCAGCCGCGCGCCCAAAAAAATCTTGCTGACATTTTGGTTTTGTTTTTGCTTGCAAGTGAGCACAAAAACATTCTCCTTGGGATATGGAAATCGTCTCCCACAAAAGCAGGCACAAAGAACAGAACCTCTTCTGGTCCTGTTCTGATGTTTGTTCCTTCACCTCAGGCGGAAGTGCTTAAGACACATCACCATCAAAGAAAATGTTTTCGCATTTTTCGTCCCAAAAACATAAAGGAATCTCATGATTCACAACAACATGACACGCCAACCTCTGCTGCGCACAAAAGTGCGTGAACGTGCTGGAAAATAAATGAAGCGACGGGGTCCAATTAAAGTGGTTTCAAAACGGCAGTCCTGGAGAGCGCTGGCCCAAGCAACAGGTGGTGCGCGAGGCAGGCCACGTCGGTTCGTGAGCACTGTGACCACCTGACGCACACCCACCACCCACTGATCACAATGGTAACATGTGCTAATGCACAAAGTACTCGGGTCAACGGGTCAACTGTCCAATCCTCGTCCCCAAGTTCAACGAAAACACGTTGTTGAAGAAGATACGTGACAACAACGGGAACTTGTCCACTTCTTGTGCCACATGAGAAAGGGAATCCTATCTCTCTCTTTGCTGGTGCTTTCTGCTTTTTCAATCGTGCACTGCACCTAAAGGCAAATACAGGGGTCACTGCTTCAGGTGGAATGGTGAAATTATTTCTGGGGTCAGGTGCTCCCTTCCCACAAACCATGGGGACTGTTGGGAGCCATCTGACAATACATTTGTGCAGTGTGCAACGGCCTGGAGGCAGGTTTTCAGGGAGGTTGTCTCACCCACTGACACTGGTACATCTGATGAATGTCCTTCAACAACAAGAACTTGAGCATTTGTCAGTCTCACCTGAATTTCTCAACTATCAAATCTGTAAAACAGATCCTGAAGGCTTGACACCAAGTATCCATGAACAAAGGCACAAAGCAACCGTGTTCTCCATCCACAGACAACGATCCAAGAACTGAAGAAGCACCACGCGATTCAAATCAAAATGGAAAGCAGTGTGGTTAGTTTTCCAAACGAGCTCAAACACTTGAGTTGTACAGTTGTACAAACTGTCCTAAGGACTTTCAACGCTTTTTTGGGAGAGTTTTCCAACTGATTACACTGTATCTGCTGAGCTCTCGGCCGATTTGGACTCTTCACACGATGCTATCTCGGCTTGGTACTGATGCTCCGTTATCAAGATTTACATCAAACACTCCACGCAATCCTTATTTTCACAGATACCAAAATTCACACAGGAAATTCAAAATTCTGTCTGATTTCTCAAAAGCCGCTCACAAGTTTCTGTCTTGCCGTTTCCACAAGGGGGTTCAGCTTTCCGCACAAGCCAGAATCTCAACCGTGTGTGCGTCTTGAAATGAACCCAAACGCACCAAGATTTCAAAACAAACAAAATGTTCGCATTCAGGGAAAAAACACCCGCAATACACCGTGCACAACCATAAACGGGACGTAAAAATAACACAGAGATAATCTCTTATCAGTCTAAACCAGGTACGCTAATTCGCTCTGAAACCGGAAACCTGTGATAACCACAACGGCCAATTGCTGAAACGCTTTCCTTTCCTTTTGTCGTCTGGAAAGCTAGATTCCACGCAGAAAGCCAGGAGAGAGAAAGCGAAGAAATTTCCAAAGCGGAAGTTAATCTGGAACGCCACAGCACACTTCCGGCAGATTACGCATCTTCAGTCCTGACTGTTATTGTCCCCTCAGCAAATCAAGAGCACGAAGGTTAACGCAAAATAAGCCTGATGTGGCTTCATTTCTTGGATGCAATTTCCTTTCCCTTCAGGGCTTACGAGTTATTTTGGAGCCAGAATGCATCTCTGTTCGCCGCGGAGGGATTACATTACGCCCAGCGATGCTCTCCGTCTGATTCTTGCAAAATGCTCACCTCCGTCAAGATTCTTCTTTCTCATTTTTTGCCAATCTCTGAAGGAAACACGACTGTTTGGATTTTTGAGAATGTGGCAAAGTTGGCCCACCATCGTCGTGTTATGACTGTTGTGACGCTGAAACAATCGCTTGGATAGTGAGGTGTACGCAGTGGAAGCCACGCATCAGGGGCAGCTTGACCACGCCACCTCACCAGGTTCACTTTGCCCGTGTCTGCCACAGAACAGAGAGTGTTTGTTGGTCTTGCGTGTGCATCACGCCAAAGTGTAACTTCAGACGTAGGAAGCTGTCAAGTGGCCGTTTTGAGAAAAAAATCATTTTCACACTTCAAGCGCGTGTCTGAAAACTGGGACCTGGCAACCAGATTTCAGACGTGAAGACGTCACACGTTTTGTCAACCGTCCAGAAAACACGGGCTTCCCAACGCGCAACCAGAGTAACAACTGGACAAGCGACAAGCCCAAACTGGAGAGGCACCAGGCCTCGTCTATCTAACCCTCCCAGGAAACTCTCAGCTTGAAGAAGATATCGTCAGCGCACCTGACCAGAATTCACGCACATAAAGAATCGTTCAAGCAGACAGCTTCACGTGAAATATTCATATTTTTTACCTCGACACGTGACCTTTTACCAGCAGGAGACAACACAGTCTTGTCTGTAATAGGATTGATGACACAGTAACATGACACACGCATTCCCATTGGGAAAGCACTACGTGCAAAATCTGGACTGGCACTGCCGGACATAGAAAATCCCGATGATTCACAGAAACTGTTAACGACCAAGGTTCCTTTTGTGGAAAAACTCAAATTCCCTGCGATTTGTGACTCTTGCAACTGAGTTCTACACTGAAACTAGCACCCATGAATAAAACAAGCTGTTTGTGCAGAAACTCTCATCCTGGTGTAAAAGGCCGCCCGGCTGAAAGTAGAGCGGCCTATTCGAGTCACCTTGCTGTCATGGACAGAACCCCACCCCACGTCCAACTTTAAATCTTTTAAATCCATTTTGAAGCACTCGAAAACAAATCCCAGGAAAACACAAGAAATCACAGATCAGATAAGCATTCAGTGTGATGGCTCTGTGTAACAAATGGAGACAAGGGAGTCAGGGAAGAAGAGAAACAGAATCCATGGTACACAGGGGTCTCTTTCAATCTGTCCCTGGAGGAATTCGCGCCAGATTCCCTGTCCTCCCACGAGAAACCGGAGACTGCTGCAGGGCACTCAAATCAATGTATCTGTGGCCACTTGGCGGCACGACTCTTGTCAGAACGTGAACACACGGAGCAGCACGAGTAACGTTATCAACCACGTATAATGCGCACCTTTTTGACCAAAATTTCAGCATCAAAAGCAGGGATGCAGGTTGTGTGTAGGTATCAGTGCTCTGTGTTTGTGGAAAGACCAGATTTTTCTGCTCAAGTTATGGTGCTGCCTTGTCTGTGAGTGCGTGGAAAAATGTGGGTGATTACGGTAAAACCAAAAGGATGAAACACCAAAAGCAAAACCCATTGGATGCTGATTTCATCTTTGTTTCACAGCGATGCCAAAAGATCGCCAGTCTGTGACGTGGAGGAATGGAACCTATGTTTCACAGCCAGGGAATAATTTCCTCCTTTTGACGCCGCCACAAAGCGCTCCAGTATTCCAGCATTCAGCCCATTCGGACGTGCAATCTCAGTTCGGGCTGGCGGGAAACAGGGTCAGGTCCCATCCCAAGGGTCCAGCCACTCACTGCACAATGTTCCAGGCTGGCATAAAAACGACCATTCATTCTGTTTAAGACGAGCATGCACATTTGCAGGCACTTGCTTCACAAGCAACGGTCAACGTTTCTCATTGGGCGTACAGCGTAAATAGGTTTTCAGTGTCAGTGCGCGTCAAGTAACTGCGTCAACGACATTACACTGTGAAGCCTGGACGGCTTCAGTGGCAAAGCTGACAAGGACGTCACTGGATTTTCCAGGCCACAACGTTCTTTTCCTGTCACTTGTCGCTGTGTCTAAATTAGACAAATTGAAACTTGACAGGATTACTGCCGCTTTCTCAGGGACTACTTCTTGTGATATCCGGGGCTGCTGAGGGACGTGTCACTCCAGGCGTCCAAAATGGGGGAAAAGCAACAAGACGGTTGGACGGATAAGCCAGGTTTCTTTCTGTCGGCTCTGTCTGACGTCTGTGGCTAAATTTAACAAACTCAAAATGGTTTCCTTGCAGCAAATTCCTGTCTTGGAAACAAATCAGGATAAAACAGCAGAGTCCAAGGGAAGACAAACAAACAAGAGCAGAATTTTCTGGGTTTCTTTTAGACATTCCAAGGGAGAAAAACCAAAGACCAGTTTTTCTTTTGAACAAGCCCAACAGCCAAGATATTCCCCAAAAGGAAAAACCTTCATCTGTTCATTTCGTTTCAGAATGGAGTGGTCTGTTTCCTTTTGAAGATTGCGGGACGCAAGAACGAGACAACCTGGTGTTTCTGCACTGCTTTGTAAAAGGTAAACAGAATGAGTCACAGCCTTATACTGTATTCAGTACAATGAACATCCTGCATACAAATATAGACGCATTGCCTCATACGACAAGCAAGGGGAATACCGAAGCTGTTGTTCCTATCCAGAGCTGCATGAAACGACTCTGCGCCGAAGTATCAATCTGGCTTTAGCAGGCACATTTCTCTGTAATTAGGCTCCCCGTGTTCCAAATGGCTATTTACGTCAGTGAACCGACTGACGCAACAACTGCACTTTTCTCCCCATTCATTCTGATTCCAGGGCCCTACCCACAGCAGGAACGTTTCCCTTCAAATGTCTACAGTGTATCAGAGATCCTGGCAGACAGGGTATCTATCATGTTGAAACAGTATCAAATTCCAGAATCCTGCCAAAAAACTACTGCCTGATGCCAAGGAAGTTAGCACTTCAAGGGATTTTCAGTTCAGTCTTGAGCAGGAAAAATTTTCACTGTTGAATGCTTTGCAAACGCAAGTCGTCTTATTTTGTCTCTTGTGCCCTTGGGAATTTCATGACAAAGTCACATTGAGGAAGGCGCGATCCACTGTGTTCTGTGCAACTGGTCACACACACCTGGGAGAAACGGGCATTCCGTGTCCCATTCCCGTCACGGCTTCCGGTGACCGGTGCAGGTGGCCCTGACATTTACCACCACACGGAATGGATCCCCGAATCTACATCCAATCGACAAACACGCGGAGATTTCAACCTGCCTCTCCACTTTACTCTGCAGCATTGTAGCCATAAAGACGGCCTTGCGAGGACGGATAATGTAGATTTACCGTTCCGTCCCGAGATAAATTGCCTTTGCAGGCTTAGGAACTCAGACATTGTAGCCTGGTAAAAAGGCTCCGTCTTCCCCCGTGAACGGAACTCCGGATTTACCCTGTGAAGTGAAATTAGCCTCTGGATTGTCTCCCGAGGCTATAAACTGCGCCGCATCCGCTTCTGCCGCATTCACCTGGTCAGCTCCTGCTGCAGCCACACAACCCACAACACAGCTTTGCTTTCCGTATTTCTTGACAGGTAATGGGGCATCAAAGGCATCATCGAGAGTTCCTTCAATTCCAGCAGTCAGATTTCCTGCTGACCCTCATGACGTACGTTTTGACCTCTGGTGGGGAAGTCCGGACGAAGGAGGTCACAGTGGTGCCAGAAATGGCAGGAAATGGTTTCTGATTTTGACAGGGCAGTTCCCAAGTCACCCACGATGGGTGGACAATAAAGAACCTGCAGGAAACTTTCACAATTTTTCAGACTCGCTCTCACAAAACTTGGCAGGGAAGTCCCCCCCCCCTTTCACCTGCCGTACAGCAGGCCTACCAAAGACACGTCGATGCATGTGCATGGTTGTCACTGGTACAAGGTACCGCATGATGTGTATTTTCCACGTACAGCTGTCTACAATCGATACCCGCAGTATCCTGCGTGTACTGAACATGTCTTCCTGAAAGCCAGATCAATACCCAAGGTCTTCATTCGCTTTGCCTGTGAAGTCGTATTCTCATTACCAGCATACCTGACTGTGTAATCCTGTGTACACGTACAAAATGGTTCAGAGTATTAACTGTGAAATGAACACCTGAGACCCCAACAGTGAAGAGTAGGCGTTGTCTCCCTGTGCACAATACCCACGTGGATCTTTATCTGTATCAAATTTCCTTGGGGGGAAATCAAATCTCAAACGTTACAGACACCAACCAAATGTTGTCAAGCGTCAAGTCGTGCACATAACCGGGAAGTTTTGTCAATCCCCTTCCACAAGGACTCCAATGTATTTGCAATGCTTGAACAAGACCTCTGGTGCATAACCTTCCCCTGTTTGTGCAGGGTTCCCATTTTTTCCTGACATCTTTCCTTCCCTGACTTTCACTGAAAAAAGAAAAGGTCTTCTCGATTCTCCCGTTTCTCTGGTGGCAACCCTGATGTCTGGTCACTCCCACCCCTCTTCTCCCCCCTCCATCAAAAGCTCGCCCTGATGGTTTACAGTTCGTAATCCAGCTGCTTTGCGTCAGTGTGTCAAGGGCCCCTGAAACAGCCAGATTCTCCTGGAGACCTGCGGTTATCCAGCCGCCTATGAGTGTGGGTCAACTATTATTTCATCACTGATTACTGCACAATGATCTGCAACTGCTTTCTTCTGCTCATTAGTTTGACACAGAAAGTTGCCTGGTGCAAAGCTCCTTACCTTTTGAAGGGCATACTCTCGTTCTGAGCACCTGATACACTGGTCACAGATTGGACTGACTCAGTCCAGGCACAGTCATCAAATACAGAGAAACCAGACGTTTCTTCAAAAGCAAAAACAAGTATGTGCCTACTTTATGCAATTCATCATGTGACCTTGTCACATGGTTGGGTTTTAATTATGAAAGTCAAGGAGTTATGTGACATGGTAGATCACCCATTTAGAGTACGATATTTTGGACCTCTGTCATAAAACAACGCGACAGTCACGACAGAAACTTTCCACGGATGTGCGTGCGCGTCATAAAATTGAAATTACGTTGAACTTTTTAACTTTTGCGTTTGCTTTCACTACGTGTGCGAAGGATGTGATTTCGTTCTTCCGGATTCACATCCGGATCCAGTCACAATGAACTGGATGGCGGCAGCAAACCTTCAAGTCATTGCTCAAACAAAGAAAAGCACGAAGACAAGTTGGGGCCAGTTTCATTCTCAAGGTGCCAGGGTGCTTTGTTGAAGCCCTGAAGTTTCCCGGTTGCTTGGTTACCAGGCTGCACAGCGAGTTCCAGGCACACGCACACCAGACACAATAGCGTTTTTCACTGCCTGGGCGAGCGGGTCCTGGCCTTCCAGGACCAGCTGCTTTGTTTTCTCTTCCTGAGCCAACAGCAATCACAGCGGATTCGTCAGCTTCGGAAAGCTGCGTTTCCTTTTGCATTTTCAAGACAAAGAGCGGTACTGCACTGACTTTTCTTCACCTGAAAGGCGAAGGACATCCAAAAGCAAAGTCCTTTGAGGAAATCATCGCTCAACCAAATACAGGAACTGTCAAACTGTCCATGTTTGTCTTTAAATGGTTCAGCACGGCAGGAAAAAGGAATGGCGCACTTGAATTGAAGCACCATAAAAGTTTACAGCAAGACAATTTATTCCCTGCACTTGACCCACTCTTGCAACGGAAACCACCTCCGAAGGGACAAAAGCCACTGCATGACGTTCTCCGCAGTGAAACTTCCCGACAGTTTTTGTATGTTTCTGCGCTGCTTTTGTTTCAAGGCAACAATTTTTACATCACATTGGACTGGTGGAATTGTGCCAATCGATGCTGTAGCAAAAGTCCCGTATCTCTGAATTACACTTGCACAAACAAACACAGCCAATATGTTTTTGCGGCGAAACAATGGGTGGGTAAATAAGGTGTAATATTACAGCAGATATTAGCTTGGTAGCGGGGAGTGGGTGGCTTAACATAGACAGATATCATTGCAGAAATCGCAATAAGAGCCGAGCATTTACCTAAATAAACAGGGAAATACGATAACACACCTCCAGGTTGCGCAGCACTGGAGGAAGTTATGATTCCGCGCCTGTTGTCTGGGTTCCACTTCCCTTTCCACGACAAGGAAAACATTATGCAGGTGGTACAACACTAATGGTTATCTAAAAGCTTTTTCAGCCAAAATAGTTCAAATTTTATTGTGCAAATATGTAAATGGATATCTTTCTTCCTGCCTGCTAATTCGCATGAAATTGCTCAACAAAAATTTTCCCTGTTTAATTTTCGTGTCTAATTCTTGTGGTAAGGTGAGAGGAGGGAATTCCTTGGAGAATTCAGGTCTTTTTTTTTCTTTTTTTTTCAATTTTTGACCATAAGTTCTCAGCAGTTGTGTTGTAATTTATGGTGTGTAAATTGCTATTTTATCCCATTGTGAATGTTCATAATCATCATCGCACGATAGCAGCAATAATCGTACGATGGTTTGCGAGGTGATGGTTTGGGTCATACTGATCCCATCCATCAACAACAGACACAAACAACTCAACGTTTCAGTTGCCAATGTGTGGCAAACGGCCAATGCAATTCTGTTGAGAGAAAATAGGCATTCTGGGACAAACAAACAAAAAGTTTCAATTCACTGGAAAATAAAATAGAAATGTCTGAAATGAGTAAATAAGTAGGAATTTTGAATGGTAGCAGCGCATGAAATTGCACACTGAAAGAGTACCAATCCAATGTAATCTTTTTCTATCAGGGATGTGAAATAGAGTGAAGTTTCCTTGCTCGACAGGCCGGTGCATCTCAATATGGTCGTGTCTTCACCCTCCACTGAACACTCGTGTTTCCTCGGCGCAAAGTTAATTTCAGGCCACGATAGTTTTTCTGAACCGTGCCCTGCGAAGAATGATCTGCTCAAGTATGGTTTTTCTGTGGCCTCGAAGCCTTTCTTGGGGTTTCCCCCACCAATCTTGTCTCCATTCACAAAAGTGAAGCAGCTGCCCACACGGATATGGGGTATGCAATGTGTTCATCCAAAACACAACAAACCGGACTTGAAATTTTCTGGTCCCCCTGCCCCCTGAAATCTGCACGAATGAAGTGCGTCGAACGTAGTTCTCCAGAATCAGACCCAAGGTGAGCACTGTACACATCTAAGAACTGCGTCAACAGGTCATTGCGTACTTTTCAAACACAATTCCACTGAAAGGTTCATTCCGTCATTGAGGCATGCAAATTTGGAACCCTCGAGTGAGAACTGGCCCTCGGGTACAAACAATCTCCACAGAATCCAGGGGCTTCGAGAGGTTCTTTCTCCACGAGTGCAGGACAACCCGACCCCAAATGCGACCAACGTTTGCAAGTCAGGTTGATGAAACAAGGTGCACCCATCACTTGATGTGAAGTGTCCAACGCATTACTCCCGTAGTGATACCTGTTGGAAGGCATCAAAGACTTCGCATTAGCTTTGTGAAAGTCAAAGAGGTTTCAGTATTTTTTTATCGTTGTTCAGAAAACGGGTAAAGTTGTGCAAAACACGCAAAAAATTCCCTTTCTTGAGCTGCATCTGACAAGAGAAGAGAGAGACAACAAGGACCCAGTAATCCGCCAAAGGAAACATCCAAAGAAAACTTGCGCTGTGGAACTTTGTCTTTCTTGGAAGGCAGAACAGAAACACTTGCTCCAGCAAAGCATTTCTTTTTGTTTTATCACCGCAGGGCAAAACGATTGGGTTCCTCACAGTAAATGCTGCGGCAATTTTCGTTAATTAGGGAAGGTTCACATTTCTGGGAGCCATTTCTTGCAGGGCTGGAACCCGCAACAGAAACTGCCATGTCAGCCCCGTCAGACGAGAATGTTGTGCTTCTCAGGTTTGTTTGCTGAAGTGTGCCTCGGGCCCCCGTACGATCATTTTCTGCCTTTCAGAGTCAACAAGTCACTGTTTGCACAGGATTTTTTTTTTGAATTCGAAGAAGCAATATGTACCTTGAGTATTGTGTGCCAAAAGAGTCAATTCGTCCCACCTGCCAAAGGCATAAAAGGTACAAAAGCACATCGATGTCTCTTCCGCTGAACTTGGCTTTGTGCAATGCTTTTTGCGCCTGTGACCTGCTCAATTTGAAGTATCCACAAGGATAAATCACTGGCGTGCATTGTTATTCAACAAAAAACCATTCTTCCCCTTTCTGGTGAGCGAGGGTTGAACAAAAAAGTTGGAACTGTGGAGCTAACAAAACTGCTATTGTGCAGAAAGAGGAGTATGAAAGCACACACCTTGTAAGTTGAATCGGTTACAGAACGAATGCTGCCAACTTATGCTCTAACAATTCATTACTTGCAAGGCATTCAACACAAACAGACACACACTCCGGCAACATGTTCACAAAATGTCTGTTTAATTCACAGCTGTTGATCATATTTAACAGGCAACAATGGAAAAATTGCACGAACAAATTTGGTAGAGACTTGACGACAACAGATCTGCTTGCGTTGTCTCGAAATACAAGAAAGTTGCAGACCAGCGCAAGAACAATTGAACAGCCTTTGCCTGCCTTTCTTCATCTGTGCAGGGAAGATACAATCTTCTGCCAGGACTCCGTGGTTTTGAGTCGAAGCACTTCATTCACCGTGGCGAGGCACGTTTCCCGGGAGATACCACAGAAACCAAGCTGGGTCTTTCTTAGAGCAAATCACTAAATCTCTGCAAAACTTCAGCTGGCCTTTCTGCGCTGAAATCTCCTTGAAAACAGTACGTGACCACAACAGCAAATACTTGTCAGTGCACGGTCACTAAAGCATCTCTGTGCAAAGTAAAATACTGCAAATTTGGTTGAAATTCACCTTTGGTGTTTTGCCTGGATCAGCCAAGGTCATTCCTGACGAATCAAGGCAGACAGCTTTGCTTGAAGTTGTTTTCGCGGAGCTTACAAAGGACCATTTGACCTTGCCACGCAAAGCTGCCAACCCTTTCAGAATTTCAAAACCAGCATCTCTTGATGAAAGCAAAAGTCAAAGGGAGGCCAAGATAATGGGAAGAATCAGACCCATGCAGAGATGGGTAATACGTAGGTATATTCAATAACGACGCAACACCCTCTGAGCACCTGCCAAGAAAACACTATAGTTAATTCCAGGGAAAATCTCACCGCAACAGGTACACAACATAACGAGCTCCAAGCTGCCAAAGCTGAACAAACAACCCTCCAGCTTATTTTGCTTCAGATTGTACAGGTTAACCGATGTTTACGCCGCTGTGACTTTGTATAAATTGGGGATTTGCGAAGGAGAAACAGCCACAAACGCACTGCTCCGACACAATTTTGAGCGCCCCCCTCCCCTTTCCTTTTTAGCAGCATTTTGTGGGTTAACAGAAACCAGACCCCTGCGCAAAAAATATCCACAGGTTTACTCGATTAATTGTCCAACCGCAAGATCCAGCTTAGCACCTCATTATCATGGCTCAGCCCAGGAATCGTAATACTGACAGAGGATGGACATGCATGGATACAGCGCCCAAGTTGCCTGTGCGGAAAACAACCGTATGGAAACACAGCTTGTCTTCTTTGTGGGACATTTTCCTGGCCACCGACACTATTGGGGCGTCTGCACGTTTTGACTTTTTCGCAATGAATGACCAAAGAACAGTCATGAGGATATCATGCACACTCACTATGGACGCGCGTGCGTGCCTGAGCAAGTCTCTGTATCCTGTGCACCCAAAGGGGGGATCTGAAACACTGACACTGCGGCTTCCCCACCCAGCAGGGCAAAAACACTTTCCATTGTAATCACTTGAAACATCGTGACCATCTGATCTTTGCTTTCAGCTGTGGTTGCAACACAGAAAGGTGACCTTGTGGAAACGAACTGCGCTGAAGTCTACGCCTGCGTCGCAAAATTTCGAAAACATTTCCTTTATCTGGAATCACATTGGACCAGCACTACAAAGCATTCAAGCGTTGTGACGCGTATCAGATTTTTATTGCAGTTTTATGACAGCTGATTGTACAGAATTTCAGGTTGCTATTTAGAGTACTAGATTGATACCCGAGAACAATGGCACGCGTCATGAGTACTTGCGACTTGGGGGAAAACAAGCTTTTTTTTATTTCAATAAATGTCCATTTTCATGGATACATTTGCTTTGTTTCGCGGGGTACACTGTTGCTTTTCATGGATGAAAACCAGAGAGAAGATAACAGTGTAAACTGTTGCTTTGTGAAGCAGCACTTGTATCCAGGAACCAAATTTCCAGATCCACTTTAGTGAAGCCTGCGTCACTGTCGACAGCAGGGGAGCCTCCCGTGCAATAACCACAGACCAAAATCACTGCATGTGCCTCCAGTGATGCAAACAGTGACGTGTTAGCAATTGACACATTTCTTTCTCTTTTTGTCTCTTTGGTCAATCACCCGTGTGAAGCTGTCATCCAGAAAACAACCAGATTGTAGACAAAGG
>JAAUYG010198024.1_pt1 | contig 13566 bp, 12 predicted proteins | sample 7278091 | NCBI WGS metagenome assembly JAAUYG01 (sample SAMN14350201, study PRJNA611818) | marine sediment metagenome | isolation source: surface marine sediment (0.6m) | place: French Polynesia: Moorea | collected 2018-08
CAAGACCTCACTTTTTTCTTTCAAATCATGCACCATTCAACACAGAAATGGTCTCCTTCACGGGTATTGGGTGGAAAAAAAGAACACAGTCCAGCCCTTCTTCCTCCTCAAGGAGTAAACTTTCGATTCTCTGACCTTCTGGCTCCGTGCCTGAGCATAAAGGAATTTCACAAGAAGAAAACACAATCTCATCCCAGACGGCTCTTTATCAAAATCACATACTGCTATAAAAATGCTCTTCAGCAGTGGTTGGGAGAAAACTTGGAGCTCGGCGCATCAGCCTTCCACCACGGTTGAACTTGTAACTCTCTTATCTAGGCCCCCTGACCGACTTCAAACTCGCGCCTGAGCAAACAAATTCTCTTCAAGCCTTGTTTCATAGGAAGGTGAAAATGCAATGCAATTAAAATCCAGAAATTTCCTACAATCCTGAAATTTTGCCGTAATCTTGTTGAAAGACACATTTTGCATAACAGCTGTTCGTCTCCCACTCAAATGATGCCATCGAAAAATTTTCCCCCTGATGAGGCAATTTACAAAAGCACCTGTCGTGTTCTATTGCAGTGAATTGTAACGAAAGATGCAATCAACTAATCACGAACAAATTAGAGATGGCTTGTCAGGCTGTTAATTTTTTCTTATTTTCAGGATGTTAGGCAGCTTCCTGCGTAAAGACTCATTGAGTTTAGAGGAGAATCTCTGAGACCCGAAACGTGCAGAGACCATTTCTTCCTTGGTACCTTTCCCTCCATGACGAGAAAAGGACAGATTTTCGTCGCCAAGAGGAATGCAGACACAAAATCAAGTTTGTCACTTTGGGCCTCGGCCCTTTCAAGCTGAAACTGGAAACTTGAACGTCTTTGAGATAAAAAGGTAAAGGACGCTTCTTTGGGCCTCGTAGAATTTTATTCCAGTCGTACACTCACCTGAGAGAGACGTGAACTGAACTCAGATTAAAGAATCATCAAAGGTAAGAAGCCCTTTGATTTAAAAGCTCAAAGCAGATGTCATTATGCTGTCAGCGTGGGCAGAAAGCAGAGTGGAGATTGGACCCCAAGTTCTTCAGGCTTTCGGCCAATGACACTGACGAGTACATAGCCGTACCTGAGAGCACCCAAGGACCCTAAACACCCAAGTACAGACAGGTTACAAACACTTCTTTCCCTATTATACAAGCCAAGAAGCTTCACAAACCCTAAAACTCTGCTGCTCACACCTCTTCATGGAGATCACTTCAACCTGGCTTCCTATTCCCTTCGCTAACTCACAACACCAAGGACACCCGCGTTGTATGTTGGCCAGCGTGCGTTGCTTTCTGGCGCCGACGGGTCAATTACGTACTAAATAAATACCGAGGTTATTAAGTTTCTTTGCTAATAATCATCCGAGCAAAGCCAAACGCCGTGCACCTTTCCTGACAGAGGCCTGAGAGGCCCTCAAGCCTGCCCTGTCGCAAAGGGCTGCTCCGTGTGCATGTAAAAGCGATGAGAACTGTGCAGCGTATATACTTGTTTCCAAGAGGAGAAATTCCAATTCCAAGAAATTAATCAGGTTGATTTCTGCCCCACTATGAGTCAGAAGTCGAGAGGAATGAACCCAGTACAGGCGGGTCCCGGTTAATCCGAATGTGGAAAGTCTAAATTCCCAGAAAATTCAAAGTCCTGCAGAAATTACATGCTGATTGCTCATGTGCAACCTGGCTAATTTGAAGGATTTTCACTTGGTATTACTTTTTCGAATTAAGCAGGAGGTACCTGTACCTTGTTGAGGACGCTTCGCTCACCTGTTTCCAGAGCTGTGGCTGGTTGTAGTGCAGAGCCGTCGTACAGACCACGTGGGTCACAGCGAGAACGAGGCCGGAAGCGAGGCTCAGACGCATGCGCACCGGAAGCAGCATGTAAACTACGAGGATGCAGAAAATGGCGCACCACAGGCCTTCGGAGGACGCTGTACCGGGTTTGGTGTCTATGGTCACCACGGTTACTATGACAACCACCAGGGCAAAGACAATGTAGGTCACTATGAACAGCTGCATGTGGTTAAAGCTGGATTGATTGATGATGATCTCCAAGGCAATGAAGCCCAGCAACACAATAGTCAGGACAACGCCCTTAGCAACGGAAGAAGAACCCCCAGCGTAGTGGAATATCACGAGGACTACACACAGGATGCTTAGCAATGCGGTTAGTAAAGTTAGGTTGTTCTGATTATGCTTGAAGAAGTATCTTTGATACAGCTGTTCCAGTTTGGGATTCCGGAACTTTTTTGCCCGTAGAGCTCCGCAAAACGCCCGGAAGTTGCAAAATCCAGAATCCGCCATGATCAGAGCCTCGTCTTCGTCGTCCTGGTTGCTCGTGGCAACAGACACGGCCTGCATCCTGCCGCGTTCCATCATGGCCTTTTCCTGTTCCTGGAAGCGTTCCTCGGCCCGTTCCCAGGCGGACTTCCGGTTAATACTGTTTCCGCTTCCTGGTCTTGGCACCGGGAATGCAGGCTGGCTCGGATTCTGGGGGCTCTGCAGAGGTTGAGTTCCACCGAACCCATTTCCGGTTCCGGGTTGAGCCTGAGAAATCTGACTGTTTCTCTTCTGTTCCAGATGGATTGTCTCATGGTCCTCCTCCTCTCCTCTGGACAAGCTGGCAGGATCTGGTGAACTCTGTCCATTTTGGTTGTCCAGAAATGTTCTGCTGTCCACACTGGGAGAGGAATACTTTTCATCTGGATTGTGATACTGGCCAGGAATGTCAGGCTCATTTATGCTTCGAACTGTTATGATTGTGTGCTCCCTGGCATCTTGATTCTGCTGATGCAGAAGAGTTCCACCGCTTCCGGTTTGGGTTCTGGGATCTTCAGGATTCTCATCATTCTTCTGTCTCTGGTGATGCATATGAATTCCATCAGCTTCTGATGTTGAAACCTCCTTGGGTTCTTCTTGCCCTGTTTCAGGTCCTGGTTCTGGACTGACGACATTCCTCTTCTGATTCTGGTGTTGCGGATGAGTTCCACCATTTCCGGTTCTGCCTTTGGCTTCTGGAGTTGCCTGGTTCTGGTCATCCTGGTCATCTCTGGGTCCGACGACGTGCTCGTAGCTCTTTGCTTTACTCTGGCGACGATGCTGAGTTCCACTTGGTTCCAGAGCAGTTTCAGCACCCTTCGTCCATCCAGAACTGGGTACCACATCTGCTGACTTTGACTTGGGTATGCCTCCGTTAGCCTTAAGTCCCGCTGACCTTTCACCTCCGTTGGCCTTGACCTTTGAAACAGACCAGTCCAGTTTGGTCTGGGCATGCTCAGTGTTGTCCAGGCTTTGCACGTGCGTGTTGACGTCCTCCTGGCTAGGCGCTGGAGCCACGGCGTTGGTTTTGAATCTCTCCATTCTGATTGGCTCACGGCATTATGAACTCAGATCGCTGTTCTTTGCATTATGACGTCACATACCCCTTCTACAAAGAGATGAAGAAAACACAATCAAAAAAAGAAATCGGTTATCTTAGAGACAAGCGTGACAGGAAAGACGACACCAGAAAAACAACTCTGAGACAGCAGTTGTCTGATGCAGGGGAAGGCCCAACAGTTTTCTGGACGAAGGTATTTGAAGAGAGACGTTTTTGGCGAAACAAGGGCAGTTATAAGCGTCAAGGCTGCACTGACACTCGAAGTGATGGTGTGAAAGTCGGATGTGTTTTGATGGCAGAGGTGTTTCTTGTATATTCTGTTAATGTGTGGGTTACACTGCCCTTGACAACAAGAACAGCGACAACAACGACGACGGCAATGCGACTCCTTTTGACCGCCCCCATTTCAACCGCGCGAGCTAAAAACAAAAATCAGGACAGTCAAATTCCAACACCAAAAGTCAGGTCCATCTACATGCACATGACAATGAAAAAACGTTTTCACTTGTTCCAAAGAAAACAAATGGATGTCAACCAGGTTTAGCAGAAGTTGGCTACTCTCGGGTGCAACAAAACTCATTGGCAGTGCATGTCTGCAACGGAAAACAATACACACGGGGGTTTTTTGGGAGGAAAAATTCTGGCAATTTGCGAAAGAAAATTGGGGACCTCGGAGGGGACTGAAGTGATAAAACATAACAATTTGCTGAAGAAGGTAAAATACACTAAAGTTCTGTTTTGCAAAATCTCCATGTGTTTTTTAACCACCCAATCCTGGATCAGCGCCTGAGAATTCATGACAATACAAAGTCTTCGGCATTTTTCTGCCGCTGTAAATACTTCTGCGTGACAATATCCTGTCAGATTCCTGTTCAGGTAATGAAGTTTGCGTCTCTGCAGTAAAAATGCCGTGCGGAGAAGAGATGGAGTGAAAGAAGTCACAGCAAGGTGTGGATGCCCTGCAGGATACTGCAAGAGAGATTTGTCTTTCCTGAAATGCTTATTTCATCAAGGAGTCAGAAAATGAATACCCAACCATACCAATACTTGAGGCTATCAAACAGTGACAAAACTAGAATGCTTGGTGGCATTGTGTCGTGCCTTGCTTCACCCACAGCTCATTAGAAAATTTTTGGCTGAAGAAAAATTTGGGGTGAAAAAAATTTTGAGCACTCAGGATGGCGCCAAATATCCAGAAATGTATAAAAAAAGTGAAAGTGGGAAAAAATTTTTGCAGGTGAAATAAAAAATTTAGATGAAAAAAAATTTGAGTGAAAAAACATTTTGAATTTTTTTTTTCTGAAAACAAAAGTTGCTTAAAATTGCCCAAGCTGCCCAGAAATCACATTTTTGGGGGGTGGTCCTGCCACGGACAACCAGACAGACGACATAGCAGAGTGACAAGTAGAGTTGCTCCTTGCAGCAGGTGCGACTAAAAAGGAAAAAGCTGAAAGCTGCGAGAAACTACAGGATTTTGTTCAAAACATTTTTATGATATTCCTGAAACGTTTGTTGCACCAAGGAGTCAGACAACGCTCAACCACACCAACACCTGAGGCTGTTAAACAGCTGAGAAAAAAATACAAGGAAAATAGCCAACTAATAAAGAGACATGGTTAAAAGATGATGCATATATATCGCAAAAGCCCAGCTGTAACTTGCCCTCCGGACAAAAAGTCGTGCCTGAAGAAGGAAGAGAGAGGGAAGAGAGAAGAGTTCGCTTCGCCAGCTGATACCATCTGTAGACTGATGATGTCTGTAATTTGGCTACCAAGGAGTTTTTTTTTGCACCTGAGATGTTTTTGTACTTTGACTTTGACTTCCTTCCTTTCAGCTCACCAGGTGCTTCTACAAACGTTTCTTAATGGGGGTGTTCGAAAACGAAAATTGAGGCTTTTTGGTGAAAAACTGCCAGTTGTGTACGAAATTTGGACAGAAGTTAGTTCCTTTTTTGGCAACTAAAACTGTTTTAAATTTCGTACACAACCCATCTTTTTACTGAATAAACTGAATGTCTCAAGTGAGGTTTGCCCTTCTCATATCACACGGAAAGTCCTTGAATTGATGATCAATGCGTCACGCACTGCGTGCGTGCTAAATGTGTTTGGAGGGAAAGTGTCCCAGAACGTCCAGAAAACAGTCAAGAAACAGACAAAACGTCAAGACTTAGAGGCCACCCCAAGACACACCCACACACACATAGACACACACACACTATCTCACACACGCAGACATCCCCACACACACACACATACTCACACACCCACACACACATAGACACACACACACTATCTCACACACGCAGACATCCCCACACACACACATACACACACACACACACAGCACACACGTCCACCACAGAAGACGCGTATGGATACAGGACGCGTTTCTGAGAGAACGCTGAGTGCTGATTGGCTGATTTATGGCTGTGTAAGAACTCGAGTCCTGTGTTGGTACAATATTCTGCTTTATTACTCCAGGCCCACGGTGATAAGGTCCACAGTGGTTTGATAATCTACAATACTGGGACCTGTACAGGTGGGTCCCGCTTAAACTGAACAAACAGAAGAAAGGCCTATTTTGAATTAAGCATGAGGTTTAACACAGGAAAAATAGCAACACATGCTCCATGATTTTTTTTCGAATTAACCAAGAATTCGGATAAAGCATGTTCAGATTGAACGGGAACTCATCTACAGTCCAGAACGCACAATTCTTGTTGACAAGAATAGAAACAAGAAGCAGTGCCGTAAGTTCGTGCGATGTCTCGCCCAAGGATGAAGCCCCCCCTGGTGGAAACTCTTGCGGTGAAAGCCCCTCTACAGTGAAAACCCCCATGGAGGAAGCCCCCTTGACCACACATGAAGACACAACCACCCTGGTAAAAGCCCCAACACCCAAACTCAAGCGCACACAAACATACACACGAAGGCTCAGCTGCTTTGTAGCATCGCTTAGTGCTCCGAAGAGCATTTTGCTTTGCAACGTCAAGGCCACGCGACCATCAAGAATTGGTTAACAAGTGCTCTGTACCGTTATCCCTGTGCAATTCAAAATCTTTTTTTGAAACCCGCAATTCAAACAAAAGTCCAAAAACATTTTCTATCTGCACAATGCAAAACGACCTGCACAATTGGAAACCCACAAAATTCAAACGAAATGCTGGGAAATTACTGATTGCGATTTTTTTTCTTCTGGAACGTGGACGGTTTCATTCACCTTCGGGTGTGGTTTCAGTGAAGCCAATTTTTTTCTCAGGCCTAAAGTTTTAAATTTGTCCTTTGATCGCAAGGAAGATCGGAAAAGAAGTTTTGTATGTAGTCACCCACACGCCCCTTTTGTGACCAAAGTTTAAGGATCACAAGTGGGCTGCACTTTGAAGGCTTCATCTGTCTTTCAAAAGATGAAAACGGGGGGCATTGTCTCTGAGTGCGAGTTATATGTGGGTGAATACAGCACGGGTGGGTCCCGCTTAATCCGAACAAACAAAATCGAGTCAATTTCCTTCAAAAAGACGAATTTCGAACTGAGTATGCAACCGCGACTGAGCCCGCGCCAAGCACCCCAGCCTCGACAATCAAGACTGGCCCAGCATCCAGCACTGAAACATCTTCCGCCACTGCCCCAACAAATGCTTCAGCACCCAACACTGATCCAGCGCCCAATGTTGGACTCTGCTTGGAACCCAGCACCCCACACAACACGAAGTCAGAGCTTGCGAGGATAGGAGATGAGAAAGGGACTTCAAATTAACGCGACTTCGGATTAAGCGTGTTCGGATTTGGCGGGACCCACCTGCAATGTGTGCACCCATGTCTACCATTCTAGATAACGTAAGGCACTTTGCTTTGTGATATCCATCACTTCCCTTTATGTTCCCATCTGATATTTTCTATTCGTCAGATAAAAAGCCTCGCACTGTCAGTCTCAATCTGAAAAACGCCGCTTCCTACGTAAAGAGCAGATATTTCTCGTCAAAAAGCTTCCCCATAAAAACAGCTTTTTCTGCAGAAGCGAAGGCAAGGGGCCTCACGACGAGATCTGTCTTTTTTCTGTGTCAAAATCTCGCATCCAAGGGAGAAGAAAAAATGTTCTCTTGTCAAAAAACAGGTTCTTTGCAGCAAGAGGTGAAAGAACGCCGCCTGTGACAGCGCTTTGATTGTGATCCCTACGAAACATAGGCCAACTTTTTGCTGAGTCAGATGGGCCAAACAGCATAGTTTGCTGGGAACCGTATTTGGTTATCGACCCGCTTAACACCTGACTCCAAATTATGAAAAATGCGGACGGGGTATCTTGAGTACTCTGACATTCTTTCTATTGGAGCAAGCCCCCCCCCCCACCACCTCACTCAGCTCCCCATTGTCAAAATTATAATTTGGCATCTCTCGGTTTGGAAACACCCCGTTCCCCTGGTTGGTGTCAGTGCTTCAAAAAGCCTCCCTGAGTGAAATTGCCTTCCTCAAACTACATTCCGGCATTCTGACCCTGTGAAACCTTCGACTTTTTGGTTTCTGGGGTTAGAGAGTCCCAATAAAACTAGAAGTCACACCAAATCTGTGAAATGCTGCAGGATACTGCAAACAAATATTTTCATTTTTTCTGAAATGTCAGTAACTCTGAAGAGTCAGAAGATGCCCAACCATGCCAACACCTGAAGCCATCAAACAGTGGCAGTTCTTTAGAAAAAACTGGAAAATAACCAACCACAAAAGAGACAAGGCCAAAAAATGATGCATCCCACAAACGCCCAACTGTAACATGCGCTCTGGGTCGCGTTCCGATTATTCCAGATCCGAAATCCTCTCTTTCCATTCCTGCAAAAACAGGTGCATTGTCTGTTCAACAAAGGCCGAAAAGGAACTTCCAGATCATTTTGAAAACACAGGGTTTTCCTCTTTAATCTTGATTACCATGCCTGCTCCAATTTTTTATGGCATTCCAAGTTGGAATTAAGCGTGACTCACCCGTTCAAAAATATCCTCACGATATCCAACTGTGCTCTTTACTCGCTTGTTCTAATCTGAGTCGTCTGTTTCTGGTTTTTTAGGTGAGCAATGGCACAATTCTCATTTTTCAAATTCAGTATCCGCCAACCAACAATCAATAATGGAAAAAGTGCATCAGAATGATGTGACCAATCATCTGATCAGGTGTTCTTCTCTTCAAGTGGCCGAAGCTTTTAGTCCCTTTGGCAACCTCTGATCTTCAGACGGCATGATAGACCTCCTGTTGTGGTTTGAGCCAAACTTGGAATTGCGGATCAGAGGTTATGGGCCACAGGGACCAAATCCGGACAAGTCCAGGCCAAGCCACAGTTCAAAATCACATTTCTTGGCCGCGCCAAGTGCGATTTCGCATTGGAGCGCAAAAAATCGCAAGGCGTCGCCGCATCGCACTGGTGTGGCTCAGGCTTTTCAGGCCTCCCCCCGGCGAATTTGAACACGGTTAATTTGACAGTCCTGTCCCTGCTGCGAAAATGCTCGAGAGAGAAAAAGACTCCAGGAAGCCACGTTGAATTCCAATAGAGATCATTTCATTGCACGCCCAATAGGAGCTGAGAGCGCCAAGGTGGTTCCAAAAACAGGTGCAGACAGCCTCTCTCGAACTCAGCCCACGTGGTGGGGAGGGTTGTCTCACCCCAGGGAATTAAACCTTTAGCTCGGCTGAGAGCCCTGATTTCGAGACTCAAAGACTCATCGAGCCCAAAAACAAGACACCGCGTTGGCCCCAAATCAAAACCTTGGGTCCTTGCCACAACCATGGACGACGCCAAGATCCCAGGTCCACTTCGCCTAAAAGTCAGGATTCAGGTCTCTAATGCTTTGTTTTTCTCTTTGATTTAGCAAAATCTTCGTTTCAGGTGACTCCCTCCACACCACCGTAGAAGGTGGTTCCCGGTTAATCCGAACAAACAATACCAAGTAAAATTTGTTCAATTTTGGCCAATTTTGATTTAAGCATGCAGTTTGGTACATGAGACATAGGAGTGTGATTTTGAGAACAGTTCAGATAAACCTTAATTTCGAATTAAGTATATTCGCACAAAGCGGGCCCAGCTGAATAAATGAACTCAATTTCATTTTTTGAAGCACTTGCCCAACCTTGTGGCACAGAAGTCCCCTCCCTGTCACCTGTTCCTTTCCCTGGATCCATGCCAGTGGGTCATAATGTCTCGTCATATAGTTGATACTTCTGCCAACTTTATTGCATTTTAAAGCAAATGTCTGAGGTGATGATCTCAACAGCGGATCCAAGAATTTTTTGGAACTTGGAGGGGGGGTCAGGGAAAGAAATGTTTTGTCACGGCCTTTATTTCAGCACTCCTCCTTTTGTGAAGGAACTTTGTGCCCCAATTCCCTCTTTTCCACAGTTTTGAATCCAAATCCACTGCTAAAAACACGTTTGCAATTGAACACTGCGGCTTTTTGTGCGGGAAAGCGTGTGCTTTCTCACATCGACAGCACAGGAACCCAAAATTCAGCCCAATGCGTTTTGCAAGGGGAAAGACTCCCGGAATTTCTCCAGATCACCCACTCTGTTTTTAACACTGCCAAATTTTCTGTGTGACAAATTCTGAAACTAACCACCCGGTCAGAGAAATGTCACCAGGATCCACTGATCCACTGTTGGATCAGAAAGTCCAAATTTAGCAACAGCAAGTTTATCTTAGGTTGATCAGTGAAACAACAGGGGCCATAAACACCAAAAGTTGACAGACTTGTGGTTTCGCAGTCCTGACTGTCTGTAACACGGCCAATGGCAACAAAACGGGTTTGTTCAAAACGCATCAAGCCGAATTTTGGTCCTGTCCGAGTTTCCTACCCAACGAACAAACTTGGCTTGTTTTTGTTTTGAGCATCTCAGTTTTTTCACACAAATAGCACTTGAACTTGATCTTTTTTTTTCCAAAACTTTTTGAATGAATCAATTTGATGCCCTGTGGGCTCAGTATCTATGTCTGCGGGATGTTGTGAGGCGGATTTGTCTAAGTTTCACCGAAGAGTCAGAAAATGCACAACCATACTCACACCTGAAGCTGTCAAACAGCTACAATTACAAAAGGCAGCGTTCTGCACACACTCCTTTCACGAAACTATACAAGATTTTGGCTGCATGTGAATCAACACGTGCGAGAATAGATCCCTTTTGACAGAAGAATGGAACCTTCTCCCTGCAGTAGGGGAGTCCAAAATGGACCATGACAGATGCTTTCTGTCCAGATAACCCACGCGACACCACGTGAACCACGTGACCTGGGAGGCAGGGAGAGAAAATCTCTCTCAGGCTCAGAGGTTAAAATTCTTTTCACTTATAATTTTCTCTCTTCATCTGCTGACTTCCGCCATTTCTCTCTTTCATTTCCTCCATCCTTGATGTTCCAGATGAGAACCCAGGGTTTTGTTGAAGGGGCCCAGACCTAATAAGATTGGAAGTTGGACTGACTTCTTTGAAATTCCTCGCCCTTGCTCTCAAAGACATTTTGGACATTTCGCCAAAATCACAAAAGTATTTGAGTTGCGAGAGGCAGTGTCGTGCGATTTGAGATTTGGGATTCAGTCATCAAGAACAAATGGGAACAATTTCAAAAATTCAAATTTCAGAATCACTGCCAAGTGAATCAGTATTTTTTCTTTGCCTTGAGCTGAGAACAAATAAGGTTTCTTGCTTCCTGCTGGGCTCCTTTCAGACTTGAATAATGTTTCCCCTTAAAGCAACACAATACGGATTCCTGGCATGAGGAACATTTGCTACACATCTGAAAGAAGCTTTCTTGTCTTCTGCTTTGGAGAAGAATGAAAGACGTCTGTGCATAACTCAAGCTGATGGCAGGAAAGCCTGCAGAGATAAAACATGTATTGTTTACCATTGAGAAGTATGTAGAACCCCGAAACTGAAACCGAGACACTTCCTGACCACTCCACTGGAGACTTCGTGCATCTGGGTCCTGCTTAATCCGAACACAGCTTATTCGGCCAAAGTTATTTGAATGGTTTGTTTGGTGAAAAGATGGGTTGTGTACTAAAATTTAGACAAGCTTAGTTGCCTAACTTTTGTCCAAATTTCCTCCCCTGGTTAGTTTCTACGGAATAAACTCAATTTATAGATCCAAATACCCGCCGTACAAGAAGTTTTGCCGTTCATTCCAAATTGGAGTCCTGGTTTCTCATTTGTTCTGTCTTCAAGTGTTTATTTTGCTTTGTTCCAAGCCTTGTTGCCACCATGCACGTGCGTTGTGTGACAGTGCCTCCCGCACAATTCAAACATTTTTTCCTGCCTTATTAATTCGAATTGTGCGGGGTAGCGACGTTACCCGATTCGAATAAAACGGGGACCACTGTACTTGAGGAATACAGGACCTACCTGTTGCACTTGTCCTGTTCACTCGGTTTCTGGTTTTCTCGGATGTGGTCGCACTTGTTGTTTCTTCTTCCAGAACCGAACCGAAGGTTCTCACACAGCTGTTCTGGTTTGGTCGCACTTGTCTCTTTTTCCCGACTCGAACCAAACGTGGCTTCACCTGATTTACAGCACCCGGTTCCTTGTTTTCTTGGATTTGGCGGCGCTTGTATTTCCCTCCTCCCCAAACCTACAAACCGAACTTACGAACTGCTCCGAAGCTGGCTTGAGTCGGCAACACGACAGCTGCTGTTTTGACGCGACAATGTGTCGTTCCCGTGAAGCTGTCCGGCCTTAAATAGTGGTGTTTGTCAGGCTCAAGCCCTGCTAGAAACATCTGACATCTCAAAACGTTATTTGCATGGCCGCTCGGCTGAAAGCATTCAACGGCGAAAACGAAACCTATTTTCTTTGTCGCACTGCGTGAATCAACTTCGTACGATTGTGCGGTTTCAGAGACAACTCGAGCCTTTTGGCACCCGCCCCTAGCCACTTTCCTTTGTGTCTGTCTGTCTGTCTGTCTCTCTCTCTCTCTCTCTCTCTCTCTTTCTCCTCTCTGTCTGTCTCTCTGTGTCTCTCCCTTTCTTTTCTCTGTCTGTCTGTCTCTCCCTCTCCCTCTCCCTCTCCCTCTCTTTGTCTGTCTCTCTCTCTCTCTTTCTTCTCTCTGTCTGTCTGTCTGCCTCTCCCTCTCCCTCTCTTTGTCTGTCTCTCTCTCTCTTTCTTCTCTCTGTCTGTCTGTCTGCCTCTCTCTCTCTCTCTGTCTTTGCTATCAGAAGTTGTCACACAATTTCGCATTCAATTTTGGCATTCCGACCATTTTTGGTAGAGGTTTCAATGCTGAAACACATCCGGCCGAGTTTTGGGTTCCTGTCCGAGTTCCTGTGTTGTGGAGATCCAGGTACCTCTTGTTTAATTCGACAACACCAAGTGCAATTCTTTCAGATAGGAGATGAGTTTGCAAGGGACTTCAAATAAAGCTTCGGAATAAGCTTTTGGAACAAAGCAGGACCCCCCTGCAAGGCCCATCCACACTGGAGATAAATTTGATGTCCTGTCCGAGTTCCTGTGCTGTGGAGATTAAAAACTCGGATTGATGCGTTTTGACGATAAAAACGTTGAATTTAACACTTGTTGAAGCTGCGCAGCGTTAAAGGACTTTATCCCGTAAACAGGTGAAATGTTCCCGCGCAAAAGTTGCAGCTGCAGAATCATTATTTGTCCAGAATCCCGGGCCTCTCCAGGTGCGGACACGAGGACTCTTCCTCATGTTCCTGTTTTGGTCGGTGCCCACCATCAGTGATTTGCCATTGTTTATTAAAAAAGCCTCAAATTTCTGTCTCGATGTCGAAACACATCCAGCCGAAGCTTCAGAATTTCCCTTCTCTCTTTTGACTCGCGTTATTCTTTTCATTTTTTTTTTTCTTATTCTTCTTCTTTCAGTGTCGTTGTTTCAGATTTGTTTGTGTTTTGTTTTTTGTTCAAAAATAAATGTGAAGCACAGTCGTTGTTTCAGATTTGTTTGTGTTTTGTATTTTTGTTCAAAAATAAATGTGAAGCACAGTCAGAGACACTTGATTTGGAGGTCCCACTTCGCCCGCCAAAAAAGGCCGCAAACTCCCTGAGGAAACCAATCCGGCCGGATATCTCAAAAATTTTCAAGACTGCCGTTCTCTCTCGCTTCTCGAGAGTTTTTTTTTTGTTGGGGGGGGGGGGGGGGTTTTCGGGGATTGGCCGCGTTGCAAAACAGTGGGGGTTTTTTTTAGTTGTTGAG
>JAAUYG010176646.1_pt1 | contig 13565 bp, 5 predicted proteins | sample 7278091 | NCBI WGS metagenome assembly JAAUYG01 (sample SAMN14350201, study PRJNA611818) | marine sediment metagenome | isolation source: surface marine sediment (0.6m) | place: French Polynesia: Moorea | collected 2018-08
CACATCGTTTGCATAAATATTAGAGTTGCCTGTTGTCATGCGTAATCATGTTGTCATGTCTGTATTTGAAAAATAAATATAGTACTACTACTACTACTACTACTACTACTACTACTACTACTACTACTACTACTACTCCTACTGCTGCTGCTGCTGCTGCTCCTGCTACTACTGCTGCTGCTTCTGCTACTACTACATTATTTAACAGTTGCTCTTTGTGTGTCTACTCGGATAGAGTTCCACCACACGTACAAGACAAGAAAGACAAGAAAGCTCATTCATTATTTCGCAGTTGTCAAAACGTCATCATACCCGTACGTCAAGCGATTGCTTGAAAGGCACGGAATGATATATCCAGTGCAACCCAGTGAAACGTCACTGCTGTGGACACTCCCCACACTCACCAATTCACTAAACATGCTAATGCAACACCAATACTCTTATTCTGTGTGTTTGGCAATGGTAGCTGTAGCGCCACAGTATAATATTATAAATTAAACTTTTCAGGCAGCTACATAAACACCACGGACATGGTTATAACAACCGGGGCGAATTAATTGCCAACATTTCGGCAATTTTCATTGATGCTGTGGAAGTCTCCTATCTTGGATGAACGACAGACATCCTGACAAACATCCCAGATATTCGTGCAAACTGTCCTTAAGTCGACTGGTCTGGTTTTGGTGGCGTCATTACAGGTTTATTTCCCAGAAAGCTTTCAGAATATGTCCACTATGAAGACCCATTGCTACATACACTACACCAAAAACTTTACTTTTTTCTGTTTCAGTAGTGTATATCGAAATTCTAACGTGCTTTTCTTTTCAGTGGTACTACCACAGCTCCCAGTGCGGTGTGGAAATTGCTCTTCACAGATCTATAGCCTGCTTATATGGCGATGGGTTCTAGAGTGATATTTTGTAAAATAAAAATCAGACCAAATTCTTCAAAACTGCAGTATTGAGGTCGGGGTCTGAAATTGAGCTTACGTTGTATGGTTCAAAGCGTAGATTGTGACAGTGAACGATCGTAAATATTAAGCCACTTCATACTGTCAAATTTCAACTTCATCTGAAGTTAAAGGTCAAGGACGCCTACTTACAGTAGAGTTATCTGCCGTCCAGTAGATAACTTGGCCCTGGGTTTGGGAGATGACAACGTACGCGGCATACAGGGCGGGGTCATCGGGATCCACACCGTAAAGAAACATTACATAGTCCACGGTCACGACTCCACTGCTGTCCTTCGTCGTTACCACGATAACCTCATACTGGGGGGACGAGAAATAAAGTGATGAGAGACAGAGAGAGAGAGAGAGAGAGAGAGAGAGAGAGAGAGAGAGAGAGAGAGACAGAGAGAGAGTTATATTGGAATAGCTGTGATGCGGGGGTAAATAATAGAATATTGTTTGGCGTTTCTCATGGATGGGACGTTAGTTTTAAGCTTGCACGACACAATATCGATGTTGAACAAAAAGCAGTAAGTCCGATGTTTGCTATAATTATTGTTGCCAAGCGAGGCGTGCATTGACGCGGCACCTGTCACAGCTGTCACTTTGTTAAAACCAAACCGATTTGGCCACTAATTGGTTTGATTTAAACTGCCAATCAAGGTGCATTAATTGATAAAAAATGTTACACTAATGGCAAAGCATATTTACGTTAACGGTTTATGTGCTTAGACGGGACAGCTCTGCTTGTAATTTATGTGACGGTAGATCAGGTGCAGTAACAAATAAATTACACTTATTTTTGCCAGAGATCTCCGGCTTGTGAACATTGTATTGAATATAGAATGTCGGCATTTTTCAAAGGAATGTACAGCTTCCAGTTTTTGTTGGAACATTCTCGAAGGACCCAAAAACAACGATGGTTTTGGCAAAGACCTTACCCAGCGTAAACCTATCCCTGGTACAACTGCAGCCATAACATCGCCATTTTGATGCCAGTTACATACGCTGGGGTGTAGTTTTGTGCAAATGTAGTCATGCCTGGGCCATCGTAGTTACAGGAACTCTGAAATTAAAGTCTGAGCTTTCATTGACGTAACTCAGCAAATCTGCGCGCGGCGACTGCCTAAGATTCATTTTTTTTCTTTTGCAGTCGGGGATCTCTAATAAATTAAAGTCTGAGCTTTGGCTTAACTAAGCAATTTGTGGGCGCGTGGTGACTGCCTAAGATTCAACCTTGTTTTTTTTCGCAAACGCCGGGACTGAATAGTCTGGTCATGGAGGGAATTGCCAGAAGGCCACACATTTAGTTTCTTGAAGAAATGTCATGTAATGTACACTGACGGCCTGGTAAAAAAAAGGGGAAACACACTATATTTGCCTTAAGCAGCCCAAAATAAAATATTCATTTTGTCCCCTTTCTATTTTAAAGGTATTTATTTATTTTTATTTATTTGTTGCACATTTATAGAGCGCTTTACCATATTCAGAAATCAAATTGCACAGTCGGAACTGATCAGGAAAGTTATCACAGTGTCCAGTTCTAAATATATGTCACAGCTTAGATGCATCTCGGAACAGGTAGGACTTAAGTCTTAAACATAGAAAGACTAGAAATACTGCGGACTTCATCTGGTAGACCATATTAATGGCGCAGCACACGCAAAGGATCTGGCTCCGAAGGATTTCAGGCGGTAAGATGGTACCCCAAGCAGATTCTTGCCAGCAGAACTGAATGATCTGGTGGGTGTGTAGGGAGTTTAGTAAGTCAATCACATACTTACAGGAGCCAGGCCATGAAATGCTTTGAATGTAAGTAGGGCAAGCTTGAATTGCATCCTGTGAGGCACAGGGAGCCAGTGAAGTTCTTGAAGCACTGGTGTGATGTTGGGGTGAACGTGGGGAGCCTGTGACCAACCAAGCTGCCGTGTTGAGCACGCGTTGAAGACGATCCAGGAGATGTTCTAGAGTGCCGAAGAGGAGACTCTTACAGTAGTCTGTACGCGAGGTGACAAACGCATGCACCAAAGACTTAGTGGCATTGTCTGTGAGGAATTTTCTGATGCGGTAGATTTTATGGACCCGGAGGCAAGCACTCTCGCACAAGTTGGTAATATGCTGTTTATATCTCATAGTAGAGTCCCAGGTTACCCCAAGGTTCTGTATCTGCCGACTGGGCGTTATGGTGGAATAACCCTGCTCCAGCTGGATGGGTTGCAGATGTCTGGTCATAGATGGTGAAGCTATGACCAAAAGCTGCGTTTTAGCGTCGTTTAACTTTAGGAAGTCGTGGGTCATCCAAGCTTTTACCCTGGAAAGGCAGTTCTCGGGAGTTGGGATGGCGTGGTTGGTGGAGCTTGCACTTCGAGGTTCAAAAGCGAAGTGCAGCTGGTCATCATCAGCATATATCATGAAGTTAATGTCAGCTTGCACCATGTAAAGAGGCTGAGTGTACGTGGTGAAGAGAATTGGTCCAAGGACCGACCCTTGGGGGAGACCATATTTCAGCGGATGATTGGCCGCTGACTTGTTGTTTACATGCACACACTGTATCCGGCCGCTCAGATAACTCCGGAACCAGGTCAGAGTTGCTGTCTCAGTTACACCCATGTCTTTCCAATCAATATGCCCGACAGAAACTCATGATCAATGGTGTCGAATGCTGCCGACAAGTCAAGGAGACTCAGTACCAGAATGACACCTCCCTTCCCGTCAGCAGCCTGGCATACATCATTCTGAGCTCGTACAAGAGCCGTTTCGGTTGAGTGATGGGCCTTGTATGCCGACTGGAACTTGTTAACACAGTTGATCTCCAGGTGGGAGAGATACTGCTTAGAGACTGCCTTCTCAATAAGGCAGTATTGACAAAACGGTTTGGTACAAGAAAAATTATCACGCAGCCACTTTCAATATAGTAATAAACATGACACTATATTTGTTTGTTGTCAAAATTCAGAGTGAACTTTTTTGTGCGGTCGAACGGTCTTATGTGAGAGGCAACTGTTTCTTCTGATGTAGTATTATCTGCTTAATGTCGTACATCGAATAACCCTATTCCCGTTTTTCATCATTTATATGTTATTAAACAAAAAATTGAAAACACAACGTTTGAACAGGGGACTAAGCTACTTGGTATTATTACGACTTTAATTGTTATGGTTCAAATTCTCAATAGCTTGTAACCTCTTGCTATATGAGTACTTAGTATTCGCCATTTAAGCAAGGATATATCTTATTAAATAATACGAACCTTATGTTTTGATATAGTAAGAAGTAATCTTTAATTCTATTTACATTCTTTCACAGAATAGTTTTTGTACGGCAGTATCATATCACCTTGCATATTTTAAAACTTGTGTGAAACACAATCATTCGGTGACTTCTTTTACTGAGGCAAAAATAATGATACGCGCACAATTCCAATGGATGAATGGAACTATATTATCTTTTCACAATTTGCCTTTTTTAAACCTTTCCAACTGTTTCATACACCGGCCCCATAGTGAGACTTAACATGCAATTTCAGTACTGTGCTTTGGTTGCCTTCGTAATTATTTTGTACTCAGGGAAGTATTAACAATCCCTGTTAAAAATTAATCGTTAATCCATCTGTGCGCTACAAGTTCCATTAGCATTAGCTGGACCCTGTTTTTGCATAGGGCTGTCTAGCTTCAATATTTTAAATTTATAGACATCAAACTGTCTGTAATTCATACCCCTTTGTGTAACTGTTAAAATCCCTCGATACAACCTAATGTACCTGCCATGTGTTTCGCTATAGTTGTAGGATTGAACGTCCCCTTAGTGAATATGTCCGCCCTTCATGTCTTACTCCGAAAAAAAAAACAAACAAACGTAGAACAGCATTGATCACCGGAAAGTGGTTGTGTGGTCACGGTCCGAACTATCAACCAGGGATGGGAGGTGGTATGGTTCGATCAATTTCGAAGATTCTAACATGCGGATTAAAGGGGCGCAAGTTGTTATAAGGTAAGATAAGATAAGATAAGATAAGGCAAACGAAAGGCTGTGGTGAAGTGACAAAGCATTGGTTACATCATATTTAAAATACATACATATACATACATGTATATATTATACAATACGTATAAATACATGGGGCACCTTCTCAAGTTTGAAGGAATTACTGAAATGAGTTAACATCCATACAAGCTTTGTATGTATTAACTAATTTGTTTCATAAAGTAGCCCCCTTATATTTAAAAGAATGTTTTACCATAATGTTATGCAGCAAAGGGTCGTAACTCGGATGGTTTAAGGCTGCAACAATAAAACTAGATACCGTACCTCACTGTCTAGTTTATTTAGAAATTAATAGTCGAAGCAGGGTCCAAACCCACATATCCCCCCCCCCCCCCCAATAATGCTGGATATCGTAATAAGGGCCAAGGAATCAAACTTCGAATTCCGCTAACATCATGTAGCTTGAAACCTACAGAGCCTCTATAAAAAAGACGAAATACAAAATGGCTCCGGATGACAAAATGGCTTTTAACTACCACTTATGTAACTCCTAAGATCAATTCGCTGTCAGAGCCAATTTTTGTGTCAAATGGAAATGCAGCCAATGTCCATAGGCAATAAAATCTGCAGTCGTTCTGCATTATGCAAAACAGCACTCCCGATAGAAGCCAACACGGTCAATCAAATGCTGTACATGTATATAGAAGTTAAGAATTAACACGCTCTGCCTCCGGATATCCTAGCGTTATTGCTTATGGTAATGTACACAACAAATTGAGCCGCTGCACGTTATCGCTTGGCATGTAGTTTTAAAAACATTAACATTGTGCGCTGCAAAATGGTAAAATAAATTATTGCAGAGATAGATTCTAGGCAGAAAATAACATCGTCAGCGTCGATTGCATCATACTTTGTGTTTCTTGTTTATATGATTATGATGGAATGTTCTGCGTCGCATCTGAGGAACGGATTTGATAATCATGAATGTTCGTTATGCGTTATGAAATCAGAATAATCAATAAAGCACAAAATTTGTGGCTTTAGTCCAGACAAGCACGTATGTATCAACAAAAATCCCCCCACCCACTGTTTTCAGGTATTCCAAGTTGATATTTCACATGGCCGAGACTCCGAGCTGTATATCCAATTCCACTTTTTTTTACACCGTCTACATCTACCGTGGCAGCGGACGGCGATCCCTGTAAGTATTAAACTTGCTGATAATATAAATATATTTAATACGATTTCGGGTTTCTTGATATGGCGGCTGTGTCGTTGACAACTGAGCCGTGTATTCTAGGCTGAAACGTAGCCTAAAAGAGATAAGGGATAAGGGATAAGGGATAGGGATAAGGGATAGCCTGTGGCAACACGTTTATGACTGGCATTAAAATGGAGCTCCATATGTCCCCGAAGTAAAAAAGTAAAAAAAATATTTAAAAAAAAAACACTAACTATATGTTTCTCAAGACAGATACCCTATAAATTGTAAGGGAAGCTATTGCCGAGTGATATCGTATCACATTTCCGACAGTAGATAGATGAATGACCAGTTAATTCGCACGTCTGACCTCACTGATCAGCCTTTGCTTGACCCAGTTTAGCCAATGGTCCATGCCCACTGATGTGGCTTAAAGACAGACCTCTGTCGATCCACACATGTGGATAAAAAATAAATGAAGTGATCTCTTTTTGCCACATTTCCTTCACAAATGCCGGCTGCGCGAATTCGCAAAGGAGCACGTCGCCAATTGGCACACGTGAGTACGACACAATTTCCTGAGCATTGCTTGATTACGTTTGGGTCCAATTCGGTAGTGCATTTTCTTGGCTACGATTTGGTGGCAGCACACGACAAATGGACATGCTAACATAAACTCTAAGGTCAATTTCGACTCCAAGTGGATTTTAACAAAAAGTGTAATCATTTAACAAGATACTGCAAACAGCACAGAGCACATCATACCTATGCTGAACCATTTGTAAAATACTCGCTCTTGTATCCAACGCTTTTCATATCGTGCTTAAAATATACATATGTTGTGTACTGATGTAGCTATATAGGTAATATACTATATTAAATAGTTACATAGCAGTTGTCTGAAGGTTCCCGCGTTAATCATGTGCAAGTAACATATAATTTATTAACAAGTGACTACGAGTGCACTAGCAATGATATACCTTTTGACGCGAAAAAGAGTCGAATGTAGTTTACTGAGAAATGGGCACCAAAAGTGTCCTGTGAGCAACCACAGTGTTTGAGGATTGTTGGTATTTTTATATTTCGGTCGAGTGTTTGAACTAGGAGGTCCCCTATTGCTGTATTGAAGGCAATGCGGGGGCAGCTTATGATAAGCTATTCCATGTGATTTAGTATTAAGTTAATGCGAAGCACTTTTTATGAAAATTGGACTCCAAAAATGTATTTGACTTCCTCAGACAAATATCGTCAAAAGTAGAAAAAAAGAACAGTATATGTCGCCACAGGTATTCTGAATATATCGGTTCTAATATTGATCCTCTGATGCCCTAATTGCTCGTCGACTTCACAACATTTAAGGTTAACCAGAGGGTAGGGGGTTACGTATTGTATAATAATACAAAAATATCACTGAATATAGCATTATAATAACCTTTAGTAAATATATAATTCTCACTGAGTTTATGATAAATCCATAACAAACAAAAACAAAAAGGCAAAAACAGTTGGGATGACATTTTTGGTGACATTTTCCCATCTAATTTTCGGACCCTGTATATGTTACATGCAGCAGTCATCCTCAGGGCAAAATGACCTACATCACCCACCCAATCATGGAAATCTCATGAGTGTTTTCAAACTTCATCTCTGACAGATATAAACTGTAAAATCGCTTGCCAATTAAACATGATTTAATGAAAAAATAAGCATGTCTTTAAATGGTTTTAGTTTAAAGGTCAATTCCCCTAATTTTCTCATTAAATTCTGTAAGCCAAAATCTGTCCAACGTACACCAATTTTTCATGTTTCCTCTTAAGTAGGTAGATTTATGTTCGGTTGTACTACACAATAAATTTTGTAAATACAAAATATGTTTGCAATCAGAGACCTTCACAAGTAGCTAGAAGGTGTGAGACTTTTAACATGTGTACTTGGATGTATATGTTAACATAGCTGACTTTTTAAAACCATTAAAGGAAAAGAAAAGGGATAGACATGCTGGCATTATTTGGAAGAAGTTAGGCAAGTTCAGTGCATCCAGTGTCCTTCTAAATTAGCAGACCAATTAAGTTAGACTATGTCAAAGGAATTTTGAAAAATTGTGGAAGTATGATATCTGTGTAAACAAAAATTAAGAAGACGAAAGGACAGACATTATACAACAATTTCTACCGTGCCATCAGTCTTCAAATTTTCTTGTTATCCATTAAAAGGTTATCCATGAAAAGCTCTAAGTTTTGAAATAGCAACAATAGACTGCATACTACCAACATGGATTCAGAAAAATACCCCCTGCTGTTGATTCAATTACTAATGACACATCATTAGCCTATAGTAGCAGGGAATATATTGTGATGTTCTCCATAGTCTCGGCTGGTCCAGAGGTTGGTTTCGGTGACAACTGAGCATCACCCAGCCGGTGATTCTTTATAGCGTTCAGAGCAGCGCCCAGTGCTGATATATGGCATGTATATCGCCTAATGTGAGATCTTATGGTTGAAGTGACATGAGAACCCCAAGGACAAGGAAATAGTTACCACTAGCTAGGCTAGGGTCACCCAAGAAGTGCCCACTAGCTGGGCTATAGACTCCCAAAAGTGACTACGAGCTAGGCTAGGGCCACCCTAAAGTGGCCACTAGCAAGGCTAGGGTCACCCCCAAAATCAGCTACTAGCTAGGCTAGGGTCACCTAAAAGTGACCATAGCTAGCCTAGGGTTACCTAAAAAGTGTCCACTGGCTAGGCTATGGACCCCCCAAAAGTGACTACGGGCTAGGCTATAGGACCACCCTAAAATGTCCACTTGCTAGGCTAGGGTCACCCCCAAAAGGAGCCACTAGCTAGGCTAGGGTCGCCCAAAAACTGGCCATAGCTAGGCTAGGGTCACCCAAAAGTGGCCACAGGCTAAGCTAGGGTCACCCAAAATATGGTCACTAGGTAGGCTAGGGTCACCCCAAAAGTGGAAACTAGCTATGTTAAGGTCACATTAAAAGTGAGCACGAGCTAGGCTAGGGTCACCCACCAAAACACATCAGCTTAACTACCACCTACCATATACTACCTACTGGGGTTTATTACTCACACACACAGCACAGATGATACTACAGGACACTTCCACCAGTGTATTGGTGCTTCAGCGTAGGGTGTAGAATAAATAGAGAACAATGAACAGCTTATTTTCGTCGCTAACACAAAGCTGTACAAACTTGCACATGCAGGGTACAATACCACCTCAGGGGCACACTGGAGGGCCACCACAGAGACACATGCTATTGCAGTGGTTTCAGAAATCTTGTTTTTTTTTTTAGCCTTATTCCCTATCCTTGATATACTCAACGCTGTTATTACATGAGAATTATTCAAAGTAAGTGAAAATGCGGTTTATTTCGATCAAAATGGATCGTCCTATGCTTTTAAAATCCACACAGTCAAGTTAATACGTATTGTTTGGTGCACTATTATTGCTTTAAACTGAAAGTTTTAAAGCTACAGCTGTTGAAAATTAACGTTTGTCTTCCTTCTGACAAGTATATTCTGATATTTAAGTGTTTCGATAAACACAATTTGAACTATAGCCTACTATTTTGCCCAGCGATAAAAGTCTGACAATCTGATATAGCCAGTACTAGTTACCAGTCAACCGGTTCTAATTGTGGGATCGCTAGTTACTAATGCTAACCGGTCGATATAACAGGATTGAGTGTCCCCCGGGCAGGAGTGTCCGTCTTAGCTCACAGAAGCTTGTGTGCCTATATGTATGTCAATGTAGATTAGAGGGAAATGAGACACTAATCTCTGAGGCAAAAACTCTTATACAGAAGGGTTCCAAAGCCTCTGATTTATAATTTCATTTGAAAGGTTTTGTTTTATTTGCGGTTAAATACCCGGCATAATACGCTTAAAGTCCGATATGGTGCGGGACTGGTTTTTCTTAAACATTGCAAAATGAATTTGTGAAATTTCACTGCTTTGTTTCGTTTGTTTAAAAGCATTTACTAAAATGGAATTACAAATAAACTTATTAATATTTATTGCTGTAATTCGAAGGTTTATTCACAGATGCTGTTTCCAAATAGCACGATGCTCAATCACTAGCCGCATGCAGTTAAGCACTAACTGAACTAAGTGACATGTGCGGCAAATGTCACATCCGGAACATTTACCGATATCAGTGCCCTAGGTTTTTTTGTTGGCAAAAAGCCAATCAATGTCTGTAGCAAAAAGAAAACTAAAGATTGTTGCAGCTTTCTTTTTCTCCATTGACATTGTACGCTTATACTGCTGACGCCCTAAATTGTAGGAGCTTTTGTTAAGCGTAGGAGCGCTGCTAAATACCAGACGAGCCGGCGTTAGCTTCCAGGCACTCCCTGACATATTACAGGAAGATAAAAGGTGGGTTCACCCCGTGCTTCTTGAACGACCACTTTTCGAACATATATATATAGACATTGCTCTTTTCAGTCTGGATGTGGCCACGTTTTATGGTACCAGTACAGATGATATATTGGCAGAGCTGACATTCGACATTAACAACAGCATCTAGGATACATCATGAATAAAAAACGTGTTGGGCAATAATGGCCCTCCGGCGAGAGAAAATTCGAATAAAAAATGCACATACGGAAGAATATTAGGATAATAAAGTAAATACCAAACTCGTATTGATGGATTAGTATACACAACCTGAATCCACATTTAATGGAGAACATTACTGGTATCATATGGACAATACCTAAATAGGGATCGATTATTTTCAATGATAAATTAGACCAACGATTGCGTGAATTAAACAGGAATAAATGCATAAATGCATTTCTCAAACTGGACTTATGGGACATGTATCTCGACTCTTCGATTTAGCCGCTACAATGGAAACCCAACCTTTCATCATTCATCTTCCATGCAAGACAACACAGAATCAATGATAAATCTTCTTCGAAAGACGTCTGGGTGGGGTTCGAACCCAAAACAAGCACCGTTGCTGTCCAATAACGCAAAGTCTTATTGAGATACACAGCACACAGTGTCAACGTCGTTACGCCGCCGAAGCGCCTGGCAACGTCGGTCGAATTGGTAGTACATGTACTGGAGTTGACAAATCTAAATTCTGTTGTCTTGTCACGCTGTAAAAGTACCTTCCTTAAAGTTTGAATGGCGAATAAAAAAAATCGACAATTAAATAAACCGCTGAAACCGTAACCCTAAGATACCTATTGTTTTCCCAGTTAAATGATACACTGAAACTACATTGTTAACATCCAATTCGACAGGGCCCCTTGACTAGAAGGAGCAATTCATACTAAACCTACAAATAGATGCCCAATTTGAGCATACGTATCGGCTATCGATATGTCAACATGCACTCTAGCGACTCATGAAAACCCAGGAACAGCATAAAATGACATATAGTAGTTAAAATTTTGCCACTCACCATTCACACCATGCAACCCCTAAACAAATTACAGGATCAAAAGGATCGCATTCACGATATCAGTTTAATATAACCTTGCAGTTTATTTATCATCCGTCACCTAGCAAAAATGATAAATTATCATAGTGATTCACATTGATGCAACTGCTCACAACATAATAAGACTTTACTAATACATAATAATATGTAATAAGACTGAATGAAGCAATTGACTGCACAACTGAAAACCTATAGATGGGCAAGACTGTCTCTTTTTATCCATGGCCATAGCCATGTACTTGGCCATGTTACTGGGGGGGGGGGGGTTCCTGTCATCCATACACTAAGTCATGTATCTGGGTGAACGTCTTGCTATCCGGGGCACACTGGACATCTTGCTAGACGCGTTTCGTGTCATCTATGGACGGGGTGGGTCATGTAACTAGGAGAGCTTTCTTGCTTTCTTATCTAAGCCATCGCAACAATTTCATTTTGGCACCAATGTATGAAATCTGCGGAACGCAAAACTAGACAGGTGTTTTTTTTTCTAAATTTGCTAGTTGACTAAGCAATTATATATAACGTATATATTCGTTTAGACAAATCATGGCCCTTATAAAAATAAGCCTATTTAATTTTTTTCGAACAGAATAGAAGAGAATAAAATTTTATGTAACGTCGGTAAATGACGTCAACAGTAACATTAGTGTAAAACACTAGATCTAGTGACCGACAATGAAACATGCAGAGTTATAAAATAAAAACTGTGACGGTGAAAGGATGAGTGTGGATGACGCGTTGGTGAGCATAAATAGTTAGCATAAATAGTCACATTTGACGTGATACAGTAGGAACATCCACATGTTCTGCTGTTAAAGGAGGCCATAGCACCTCTAAACTTTAATTGATGGCCAAACTTTTTTTTTTCAGCATTATTATGGCGTCCCTTTTAGTGCTTGGGGGCATGTTTGCATGACATTGCTGCAAAATAACTGATAGTGTCATAGTAAATATTTGTGATATTTTCATTTATATATTACGTATTCCACAAATGTCTTCCATTGTAATGTTTTGTGTGCTTTTTGTGTTTGGTAAATCGAGGGCATTATTACCGCGATAAAAACTGAACTGGACCTTTAGTCGTCCCAATAGTGTTGCTCATGTTTTAACAAAACTAGTAGGGATGTTTCGTAAGTTTTTGGAACGGAGAATAGCTAAGATGGGAAGTTTATTTTAACTGTCTTGCAACTATAAACACAACTACATGTATAGGTGCAACCCGTCCACGGTTGCAAAATTTAAGTGATTCGATGATATGCAAGTCTGATTTCTTTACACTCGTCCATGCAACCCTGAGAACGTTTCGAATCTCTTACCATTACAAATTCTCCTCGCTTGTATAAAAATAATTTGCGGAAGCAGCTTATGCAACAGGATTATAAAGTCTAGAGATAGCTTTGCGAAGTGATTTATGGGGGTATGGGTAAGCTTAGCCTTTTCTAACTTTGTTTTGAGTGGGTAACACAACCCATTAAATCATCACCATGGATGTTTCTTCTTTCTCCCTTCGCTACGTTTCCAGTGGTTCCTTTGTATTCGCTTTTTATTGACATTTTATTGACGCTGCGTTTCCGGTGGTTCCTTTGTTTTCGCTTTTTATTGTCATTTAGCCCCCCCCCCCCCCCCCTACCTAGTCCGCGCCAAATTAGCTGCTGGCCCACTGCACATTTACATATTTTCCTAGTAAGTGGGCTGCTTACTCAGTGCTCATTTACATATTATGAATTGCATACTATATTTAATAAGCTCGCTTCTTAGCCAGTAAGGTGATGGTTCGCACCGATCGATTTTAATTGGTGGTTTGGCTTCCGTCAGCAGTATGGCACACCATACGTCTCGACTCTGCCTTCGTGAAATTAGCGCTTAGCCGCAGTTAACTGATGCCTTGTAAACTTCCCCATTGCCGTTACTGTGCTGTGATATATACGGTTGCTTTATGCTCTCGGCGTCACGGCCATGTAC
>JAAUYG010052648.1_pt1 | contig 13563 bp, 9 predicted proteins | sample 7278091 | NCBI WGS metagenome assembly JAAUYG01 (sample SAMN14350201, study PRJNA611818) | marine sediment metagenome | isolation source: surface marine sediment (0.6m) | place: French Polynesia: Moorea | collected 2018-08
AGGCATATTCACAAGGTTTTTTGTGAAGGCTCGAGGCTTATGGAAGTGAAGAATAGAAAGACGCAACCAGGCACTTCAAAGTTCCAGTTCCTTCAGTGGGAAACCACTCACTTGACGACGTTTGATCCAAGTTCAACACGAAAGGAGAAGAAAACAGCAATTATGGGATCGACTCTGCAAAAGTCGAGGGTTGGGGGTCCTAATGCTCCAGGGAACCTGAGGAAATTATGCTGATATTCTTATTTACAATCTTTGAAGAGCAGCACTTGCTTGGAGCAATCCTTGTTCAACAAACATCTGTTGACAAATTTAAGTTTAAAGCCATTCTTGGAGGGAAATAAACCTTGAAGCCACACGAAGTATCAGAACTCACTCGAGTGAATGAAGTGGAATGCTTTCCATTCTGAGATGTTTGCACAAACATGTACTGGGTGAACACCAAGTATGAATATCTGTGCAAACATGCCGCTCCGCGCGAGATGAACATGCCTCCATTCCAACTTGATGAAAAACACGTTGAACTCCGTTGATCATTGCCTTCATGCTTTTCATTTCAATTTGACCTTTGTTTTTAACACAGACCTATCTTGAAGTCTCAACAAAAGCTTGGAACTTACCAGTCGGCTCCACATGGGTGGCACCCACCACCCTGAGTGGTGGCGGACGAAGCCAGAGAAGCAAACATTGACAATTTTCAGTAAATGTTACTTGCGGGATGAAAACACGAAAACTGGTATAATCCAACTGGATCATTGGCATCTGTCAATTTTGAACTATCAGCTCAAACCCAGCAGCCTGATGCAATTTTGAGATTTGCCATTACGTTTCAATCCCACGGAAAAGACGGCAAAGGAATACCAAGACAAAACAAATGGTGTGAACAGAGCATTTATACCAGTCTGACACAAATGGCCAAAGACTGGGGAACTTCAGTGCAAAAAATCATGACACTTTGCTCAGCTGTGACATCAATGACATATCACCACTGTGAACAAAACACATTTACATACGAGTCTGATTAGGTTAACTGTGGAGCGTGCTGCATTGATTAGTCGCAAGTTGCCTCTATTATCTCCTGCCGTAACATGGTACGCCCATTGGGTCTTTGCATGAGAATGTTTTTGCCCGAAAGAAATGCTTCAGGTAGTTTGCCAGGACGGCCCTTGGAAGCCCAAATCAATGTTCAAAACACAAGCTTCAATCGGAGACACAAAAACCAGTGATTGCCTGAAGTTTCAGGAAGCTGAATGGTGAGGTGACAGACATAAAACATAAAGGAGCACAAAAGCACTTGCATGGGTATGTCCAGTAGTAATTCACAGGAACTTCAGGTTCAGGGTCATTTTCGTGAACGTTGACAACTGATGCATGCCCAAAGAAACCATCATTTGTTGAACTTTTCACACCATCACTTTCCTTCTTTTTTCAGGCTCACACGTGTTGAACGCCACGTGTCTTGTTTTTTTTTTTTTTTTCTCAAACTGAAATTTGATTACGTATTGAACTGAAGAGGGCGGAAATGAAAGACAAAACTACAGTACTCACAGATAGTTCTGTTGCAAAGTATCCGTCAAAAAGAAACCATTCAGCCTCTACATCCACAGCCAAACCACGTTCTCTGTTTATTCCTTTCTACCAAAAAACTGACATCGGATGCCAAATTCGAGTTCTTGGGTTGGTGACAGTTCACAATCAACGCCACACCTATGCGTGCATGCCAGGACGCCTCTGCACTGAACACGCCTGTCTCAGCGAGCAAGAAAGCTCCAACTGCCTTGTCCTTTACCAGTGCACACCGTGTGTATGTGGTGAGCCGCATTCACACGCACGCTGATTTACCAATACCATACACAAATGGTTGACAACAAAACTTTGGGAGATGATGGGGCCATTTACCTGTGCGCTATTTCCTCACACTGCGCATTCAATGGCAAATCTTCAATGATCTTATGCTGCAATAATCAATTTTTTTTACATACTGTTAAGACTTTTAGCAGGGCCACATCTTTCGTGACATGAAGTTTTTTTTCTTTTTATTTCTTTTGCACAGCCCCATGATAAAAAGCCGTCTGTTCGCAGTCACACAGCCTGCGCTGTCAGTGGAAGACTGAACTCTCGTCCAACCGCCTGTCTCAGAAATCTACACTACGCTTTCTGTTGTTTTCGTGTTGTGCTGGTTTTCCTTCGCTGCCTTTGAAAAAGGAGCGGAAGTAGTTTGTGGTTTTAGGTTTGACGAGACCTTTGCTTTACCCCCCCCTGCCTCTCGCCACACCCCACTGGACTGTCACCCCAACCTCTCTGGACTTGCCACCCTACCATGGATGTCACCCCCAACCCCCGCAGGGCAGAATGACAGCAGTAGTGAAGTATATACTTGGTCTTTGTGGCCAAATCTCTCGCTTGTTTTTTCCATTCCCTGCCAGTGTTGCAAGACTCACTCAGCCCGATACTTGGGATTCCCCCCGTCCCAATTCTTGTGGTGCTTTTGCTCTGTCCATGCATGTACAGTGTGGTGATTGGACGAAGAAATTGCATTCACACCATGAGAAATTACATTCCAGGTTTACAATGGTTCTTTGCCAAAGTTATGGTGGGTGTGTGGCAAGTTGTCTGGAGGGAATCAGCGGGAACTGACTCCCAGGAATGAGCCACCCGGAATTCCTACTCAAGGACGAAGCCACCCCCTGAAAAGGGTGGGAGATGAGTCTGGAGGGTCGTCTATCAACAGGGGAATGGCGTGACAATCCACGGAGGGAGAGAGGGACGGAGGAAAACCGAGGAGTAGCAGTCCATTAACAGGGGGAGAGATGTGTAAAAGGTTGGGCAAGGTGGTTCTTTCAAGCACCGGCGGAGTCCTCAGGTGTTGTGTATTGTCTGGCTTCCCTCCTTTTGTCATTGTGAACCCCTAGGGCTCCCCCACCACAGTGCCACCTCTCTCCCCCCACTGCAAGGATGACCTTCAAGGATGGCAGGGGCAAGCCAACGATTTTGGAGCTCAAATTCTCAAAAACAACACAGGAGTAAAAGTGACTGAAACAATGAGAAATGCAAACTACCGGAAGTACGCTTCGTCAGCCAACAAGCATTCCAGTCAAGTGACCAGTCCTGTTCATGTCACATGATCACCTCCGGGCTGGAGGGTCCCAGGCAGTACAGTGGGATGAGAAGGACACACAGCTTGGGGTTGGGGGAAGAGGTGTCGCAGCCCACAGGCAGTGGAGTGGGGGGGGGGGGTCACAACGAGAATAAGGAGGAAGAGGCCAGACAATACACCTGCAGGCCGGTCTTTAAAAGAGATTTGCGCTTTCGACAAGCTTCTGGCTAAGTCGTCGTAGCAGAATGACTCTTTTGTGTCCGGATTTAAAATCAAAGAAACGAGATTTGGCCCAAAAAGGCTTACTTCGTTGCCTCCGTCGCCATTCACCATGATGGGGGGGGGGGGAAATTGGGGGTAACACATCCATGGGGGGGGGGGGGGGCAACACATTTATGGGGGGGGGGAACACTTCCATGGAAGTAACACATCCCAGGCTGTAACATCGTGACTGGCGAGGGGGGCGTGGCGTTTGAGGGCGATCGGGGGATACATATAGGCTGGTAACAGGTGACCAACTTGGACTAGCTATGTAATTGTAATATGCATAAACAAACCGGCTCTAAAGACCACCTGCTTATAAAGACCAAATATTACAGGTTCCCAGGAGCGTACTTTCCATGTTATTGAACCTGCATATAAAGACCACATGTGTATAAGGACATTTGATTTGTCCCTAGGGTGGTCTTTATATACAAGTTTCACTGTATTTATATAACGTGAAAAAGCCTGATTTCCCCTCAGTTGTATATGTACATGTATTTTGGGGACCGGGGACCCGGGGAAAAAGCACGAACAAAATTCTTTTTTTCTTTGATGTTAAGACAGCCCATTTTGGCTAACTTTACTGGACAGGTCTGCATTCACAAATGATTTAAATACAAGCAAAGTTGGGCGGGCCTAGATATAACAAAGACATTTATTCAGCTATTTATTTTTTTTTACTTTTAGTAATTATTACATTCTTGTGGATGAAGGAGTCAGTCCAGGAAATACGTTAGATTGTTTTAAATTCAGATAAGCCAAATGTGCCATTGTGGCCTCTGATGTGCTGCCTGTAGACAGTGTTTTTTATGGATAAATCCATTTTAGACATTTTAGACATATAACATTGTGACTAACCATTGTGCATCATATTGGTTACACCAAAGATGATAACGCCCTCAGGCTTCAGTCATCCAATAATGTATTGTCTTTCGTTGTAATCCAAACTGAAAGTAAATTAAATTTATTTGGTTCTATGGAACAACTATCTGCAAAAATTAACATGAATTTCTGGCATTTGAATGTTATGGGAACTAGTGTTTGCTAGTAGTGAAAATATTTTCAATAGTCTGTGATGAGATGGAAAAATAGAATTCAATGGAATAATTATACAAAAATGTATGTAATAGTTAATATGCACGTAATACCCAAGGAGGGAAACAGAAAGTGAAAGAAAATGATTTATTGGAGAAAACAAAACAAGTTCACAATAGTCTTAAGAAGTAACAAAATGCATATTTACATAGGGTCCAGCCCCTGCGAAAGTTCTCTGAGACTCCACCCAGTATAACAGTCTGCAAATATTAATATGGAACACAATCATTGCACAATCTGCGTAACATCTCAGTAATGACCGGAACTACAATGTAATAAATTTTTTTTTTCTAAATTCCACTTTATTCTGTCTGAAAGCCAGCTTCAAACAATGATCTCACAATACTGCTACCACTAAAATCAATTCCAATGTAGACAGTGTGCTGTGCGTGTATTTCACAAAGAATTCAGGGTATTTTGCACCACAAAATCGCAACATAAATAGTCGGTTTCATTCCGACTCGGAAAAACCATCATGGGTCATGAGGCGCCTCTTAGCCAATCACATTTTCACTTCATGAGACTTATGCCAATCATGAGCCTACTTCAGTTTCATGCTTTTTGCCTTCTTTGGGGTATCTTCAGGAAATTTCCCACCAAGGGTTTTAAAATACTCCCTCGCTCTCTATTGCACCATTTTGTTCTATAAATCTATTTCCAGGAACCTCACTGCCGTATATCAAAAATCTCCTTCTTTTAGCTGTTCATAATATGTACAGATACATAATTAACCAATAAATCAAGGTACATTGTGTGCAGGTATACACAACAATGATAAAATCTGTGTACACATGTACTAGTATTCTTATTTGTGCAACAAGACTTACCGGTACATGTACTTTCCATCATGCCAAAAATAAGTATACATACCTGAGAGTTCGAGATATTTTAATGTTCTCAAGTTTTCATTTTTGGCTTCCAAGTCAGGTGGTCTCTCATGACAGTGGTCTCCCAAGACAGGTCTCAGAGTATCATAGTGTGTTAATGACATAAATGTACATGTAAGAAACTCTTTAGCTTTAAAGAGCATAAACAGTGGAAAATAAAGTACACACTTGTATGAAAGGATCATTTTGCAGTAATATGCACTGATCAAATTTTCAGACAAAAAGTTGGTAAAATACATATTGAGAAATATATATACTGAGATAGTTTCCTCTACATGGAGATTATCACACACAAAATGACAAAACAAGATTACGTACACCCGTAAATCGTACCGTTTCGCAGAACACCCTTAAAAAATACCCTACTGTTTGTATCTGGTTTCTTAAAATAAATGTACACAGTTTAAACAGGAAATACCACTAAATGGAATATGTATATGCTTAAATATGTAACCATATGAAACCACATCAGACTTAACATATACATACATACAATGTATATACCTTGTTAGAGCTTTACACGTTAATTCATATATGAAACGGCACCTGATTGAATCTGCTATCAGTATGGTTCCAACACACCATACATGTATACCCATGTATATGTCAGATCATTGATGTACCAGTGTATGTTTTTCTTGTCGCATCAGTTGATTTGAAAATTGTACTGGTACACACTGGTAGAAGTATATATGCCATCATGCATAATAATATTCATAATAATGCTACCGGTGCATTAATATGGCGCCCTGGTTTAGCATATTTGTAATGTGGTATAATTCTTCATATTAAGAAATTTCATATTCTTCATATAAACTTCATCTTAAGAAACCACCCTTCAATGTCTTTGAGTCTTTCCACCATACTGGTACCATGTGTGTCTGCTCCACCTTTAATTCAGCTTCGTCTTCTGCTGGGTTGAGTCATCGTCACCACCGTCAAGCTTTAGACTACTGTTGGTCACAGCACTCTGGAAATCACAAAATGGCAGGTGAAGAATATGGTCAAATTAGCTATTGTCATGACTTTATGCGATCAGTACATGGAAAACAAATTGATAGCTATTAAACAGGGTGTTTATAAAAATATTCTTACATGTCACCAGGGCCCCAGGGATATAAATGTTCCATGTTTATTTTGAGGTAAACATCTTTGTATCTCTTTGATGTTTGGAAATGTCGGAAAATAAATTATGTTTAAACCAATCTTTATTTTTGTAGAAAAATATGCTGGAGTACGTAGTGTATATATAGCCCTGTATTATTTCCTATACATATTAAATAAGTTTGCTGATAGAGTAAATTCGTGTTATTTTGGGACATGACCTACAATATAATTTCCTATTACTTTCATAAAATATCCAGTACCAGGAAAAATACAGGGAAAATACAAAGGAAGATACGGTAGAAGATTACAGGTCTAGCCTTCTGAATTAATCATCCAAAGTACATGACTTTTGCATAGACTTTGAATATGTCAGCTGGTGACTGCTCTACTGAACAACGCTGAAAACAATACAGTGGTCTCTCTCTTAAAGGACACCTCTCTAATGAGGACAGAATTATTTGGCATAAGGAGTGCCTTATTGATTAGAGAGGGACTACCATTCACATATATATACTCCGCAAATCTCAGAAATGAGCTGAGCATAAGCCAGGGTGGTGCTCCTGAATGAATAGAGGCTTCTATAGAAACACTTAATAGATAGAAGACAGAATTTATTTCAAGCAAACAATTACAGTACACTATGTAACGTAGTTTGTTTCTCATTACATCTGTGTACACACTGCAGCACTGTGGAGTATGTTTCTCACTATTAGCCAGAAAGCTGTAAGCGACATGTATGCTCAATATTCCCACGGGAGCAGGATTAAACACCAACATTTTATCAATATCTTCGTCACCCTTTGAGCTACTCTCAGGATGATACAAACCTAAGAAAGGATACGGGGAAGGATACCAAACCCTTCATGCAATAACATCAACATATATATAGCTAACCTCTTCCAAGTCTCCTGTTCCCAACCCCTCCAGGTTCTGAGTTCCCTCAATCAGCGCTGTCTTCACTTCTTTGTTAACGCCGGCAACAGACATATCCCCAAACACCTGGCCAAACCAAACAGTAAACATCATGAAAATGATAAATAGCCAACATGTAAACTGAAAATATGTAACAACATTGATGTGATTATAAGTATAGGGTTTTGAACTTTTTGAAATTACAAAAATGTATAAAGATAAAGTTTTTTCACAGTATCAGCACTGATACATGTACCGGTATTGCAAGCATGTGATGTCAAGTAAACTATGTATTTTTACTGACACTCATGATACTTGAAAAAGTACTAGTATACTGTATACATTCAGCATGATGCAATATTGGTCTGGGTAGGTGGCCAAACATGGCTTCCAAAATGTACAAGTACTAAAGTGACCAAATGATTGATAAATTAAATACATGCATGCATACTTGTATTTTAAACAAAACTACAGTCTGTGCTGATTCCTGCAGATTGTGGTGAAGAATATGGGACCACATGCACTATACAGACTGGCTATATAATTAATGAGATACAGAATTAGCAGTTGGCTTAAAGTCTTAAGTTCTTTCTTTTACCTCAATAACAGCTCCATCAGGCAGCCGCAGAAAATGTCTGTAGAGTTCCCTCAGACCATCCAGATGTACAATGTACACGGAGACATGGGTGGTGATCTCCTTCTTACCATCCTTCTTCACCATCACATCTTCTCTGTTCTCATCCCACACCAGCTCTTCCACCTACACATGACGCACAGAACCGGAACACAAGCAGATGGTTCAAAAGAGGCAGAAAATTATTCAAGTGCCATTCATTACATGGGTATATGGCACAACAGATATTGGTCCCTCCAAATGTATTAAAGTGCTATTCAATACATGGATATATGATGCAATTATGCATGAGCCCTGTAATAGTATTCAAGTGCCATTCAATGCATGGATATATGAATGACGCAATTATGCATGGTAACACAATGATAATGCACTGGTATACAAGTGCCATTTAATTACATTACATGGGTATATAAAACAATGCATCGTACCTGCAATGCAAACCTCACCATTTTAAGAATTCTCTGAATTTTGCAAGCACCCATCAATGACACCACTCCTATATAACTTTAATATAAATATTCCTCCATTTAGGAGGCCCTTGAATATAAAACCACATTTTTTCTGCCTAAATGGTTTATTATAGTTTTAAAATGTATGCACCACAGTACTGAAAACATAATTTCGCTCTACCATACCAGGCTAAAGGCTTAGTTGTACATGTAGGTCACTTAAAGGCATATAATTCAATATGAACATTCAATTTTCGTAAAGCATTCACGGCATGATAATAATACAGGCAATTTGCGAAAATTGCATGTACTGTACATGTAGATTAACATGATTAAGTATAAAGATTATCAGGAAGCCACTGACCGGTTCCTCCTCCCAGCAGTAGTCATACACAGACACCTTGCGTCTCTCCCCTTCCTCCCCCCGCCACTGCTCACACTTCTTGTGGATGTAACAGAGCTCCTGATTGGACACCTCAAGGTCATACGGAACAAAGAAGATGTCCTCCTCCCCATGCAGTCTCCAGTAGATGTCCAGCATCCGACCGTTGTTGTGTAACCTGGAGTTGCAAACTGCCACTTTTAAACAATTCATATGATTTAAAACAGGAAATAAATCACTGTGCATTTATGTGGTGGGATTTAAAAAATAAGACAAAAGTAAACTGTAAGTATAAGCAGCATAAAATATCACTAACCGGTTAAAGAATATCTTCCCAATTGCAATGGGGGAAGATACTCGTGCACCGGGAAACGCACACAGTTGCACTTTTCTGCGTAGTGAACACAGTAAATCCTGTCTTGGGGGACCACTGCCATGAGAGATCACCTGTCTTGACTACTAGATTTTGGCAGAACATGCTACATTTCAGTGTAAATGAACCTGTCACCAAAGATTTCTTGCCTTGAGAGACCATATCTTTGTGGCCAATGAGGCAGTCTTTCAAGACACTGGTTCTACTGTACATGCTATATACATTGATCCTTATTATATGTATCATAACAGTAACTGTCACAAATACAATGTACAAATGAACATTATCATTATTACATCTGCCTGCAGTGTATGTATACAGACTGTCCCGCACATAACATGCATAAAGGACACTTGCCAAAGGACACCTCTCTAATTAGGACAGAATTATTTGGCAGCAAGTACTATAAATGCCTTTAGTCCTCTCTCACCAAAGGACACCCCTCTAATGAGGACAGAATAATTTGGTAGGAGGGGTGGCCCTATTAGAGGGGGACTACTGTATATAGGTCTGTTTCCGCCTTACCTCAAGAAGTACATGTAGAGAATGGCCCCGGCAGCGAAGCAGGTAAACACATAGAGGAATAGTGTGATGAATATCCCACCCAGACCAGAGCCCTGGGCTCTCAGGAAATGCCAGTACAGCTTGGCAAAGTCAGCAATAGGTTCTGCCCCACCTAAGTTCAAGTAGCGCTGAAAATCAAAAGGTAACTTTATTTCATATTTTAAAGCCTCAACGTGTTTGTTATATTACTTCCAATTGAATTTCATGTGCAGTACACGTAGATCCTTTATTTAAAGACTATAACTCTTGTTTTGAAAAGGATCTAAAGCTATACAATCCAAGCTATACAATTTTTACTAGAAGGATGATCCAACTTTGATCTAAATCCAACTTTTTTGTCTTTTTAAATATACTTTTACTACTGAATATTCAAGCCAACTTCTATTGATATAGTCAGCCAGGAATAAATATTAAAGAAAAGTGCATGTACATCTATATGAACAATAGTGTATTGTGGCCTTTGGTCAATTTGTCCAGGACTTTATACTTTTCAATAGACTGTCCACTGTTAATGTCTACTCTGGCTAGAATATTCCTACTTACAGCCCCGCTTTGGCTCACAAAGGTAGATCTAGATTTGACCACATTGGTTGTCCAGTTATTTGAATGATTGCCTGATGTTAATATGTTATTAGCTTAAAATAAACACAAATCTACATGTATCTACATGCATGTACTTTGAACCATTACATGACAAACTCTCTTAAGAGGCTCAGGAGTAATAAACAATGTTTCTGATAGAGACCCCCTGAGACATTTACTAAATGGTTTTGGTTATATCTATTTGTGGCTATCACCGGCATACTCATTTATAGGTTGGTCGAAGCACAAGAAAATCACAAAACCACAAAACTCGTTCACCTTTTCACGAGCATTCCAAAATCATATCAAACTGAATACCGGGGTAATTGAAGATAATGTATGACTCGCCAATACTTGATACATGTACAACAAGCAATCCTAAGTGATCCTGGCAGCTATATTATGACCTTACCAGCAGGATGCAATCCACAGCCAAGATGAGGAAAGGATCCAGAAAGGTGTGCAGGCCGTAGGAGAGGACGAACTTGGAACCAACGTCCGGGAATCCTCCAATAATCTTCTGACAGAGCCAGCTTACACAGATGAGGAGGACAAATACTATGATGTTACTACCGGGGCCCAGCAGCACTATTCCGATCTCCTGATGGGTGCGCAGTAGAGAGGCCTGGTAGTTTAGGTTCACTGTGTATGGAAGGAAGTCAAATCTGAAAAATATTGAAATGTTTAATGAAATATTAACAACACAGGGAGTGATGTATTGTATTTGTGTACGTGGCTTGAGTAAAGGCACTACTTTCAGACTGAAATTATCACCTATATCACAATATGTACATGTATCTCTTATAAGAGTAAAGGATTTCCATACCATATATGCACCAGTTATAACATGACTGCATCTGTCTTGAAAGACCACTAAGTTGCCTTGGTATTTAAGGGGTTGTTCTTCAAGATATCATATACATACATGTATTACTCAAGGTGTAAATAAACATTCTATCTATGTATCTATCAGATTTTCATTGTACAACACCTAGATGCTCAGCTTGGTGACAGCAGTCCAGGTATGACAAATAAAAACATTACACAAATGTCACATGATACTAATGAAATGAGTCAAACATACCAAATGACCCCAAAATGGTATTGACCACTATAAAGTCATAGGTGCTACCTATATGTTGTACTAAGTGTCCCTAAGTCCTAAATTTCTATTCAGTTTGCCTTAGAATCAACCTTTTTCAAGTTTCAGACCAATTTTGAACAAAGTACACATTATGCAAAAACCACTATACAATATGTATTACTGAATTAAGACCACATTAGCAATAAAACCACTTTGACCTAGACCACATGGGTTTATATAATTCTGGGGTTCTGCATAAACTTCACCTGTTAACTGGCAGCTCCAGCCCTTGCAGCATGATCCACTGGCCAATGTAATGGATGTAGATCCGGAGGAAGAAGACCAGGATGAACATGAGGAGCATTCCCCAGAACTCACGACTCCTCCACTCCGACAGCCCAAGCTCCGCCAGCAGCTGTCGTCTCACGTAGTTCACTTTCTCCATTCCCTTACGTGGCATACGGCCTTTGTCGGTTATTATCCTCCTGATAGCAAGGACATGTAACACCATGATTATAATTTACTTTTTTTGTGTTTCGATGTTCCTACAACTGGTATGTTGTTTCCATGGTGTTTGAAGAACACCCTTATATAAGTACTATCAGCAAGAAACTTATACTTATTAATACATGTGCCTTAACATGGAAAATTCTGCCCTATAAACATGATAAAGTTGGACCAGCCCCAGTTAGCCTGGGGATTATGCACATGGCGTCCCTTTCGGATGCGGCAGGCCAGATCAAACACAAAACAATATGAAGCATGATTCATTTGGATGCTGTAAAGTTGGTTCACTAGGTTATATCGCAGCCTGGGAAGCCTGTAGCCAACCTGACATTGAAGGTGTGTTCCTGTAGTTGCTCCATATGTGTCAGTTTGCGACGTTTCCGGGTCTGTAGGTTCAGCAGTGGGGTGTGAGGTAGCAGGCTAAAAATCTTGCGATAATAATGATCCACTGGGTTGTACTCATGTTTCTGAAAACAACAGACAATTAATAACAATTCCTTTCTTGCCAGTAACCATGTCTCAAAATCATTCACATTAATCCATAGGTAGTTATATGTACTGTTACATATACCAGCTATATAACGCTACTGGTACTAGCTTATGTATGTTATTTTAAAAATTATTGTGGTAGGGTTTTCATTATCCAGTCAGGAATACCAGTAGTTGAATTCTATTCTACTAATCCTGATCCCCCAATTGCAAATGCTATTTTACTAAAACAGACCCAAAACATAAAGGTTACTTATAATGATTGACTTATGAATATCTGTTCAAGATTTCCATAATGTCAATCATCCGTTGGATTAACTATCCAACTACATGTAGACAGCCAGTTGCTGTGCAATATGAGGGGGCATCCTGATTGAAAGAAAAAACTACTCTTGGTAACTTCTAGAAGACATTTTTGAAAATTACTGCATTTCATAAAATTAGGTTAAAAAATTATTGCATCAGAAAAAAAAACTTGTGTGAAAGACTACATAAAGGAAAGTTTTCCTAAAATAATGCAGTTTCCTTCTTTATGTTTTTGGCCTCCAGAAACGCATGTTGGAGCTATTTTTACTCAAAAAGCAGCTGCAACTCAGTAGAAAATCACTCTATCAGAAGAAACTTAAACTAATGTGTTTAAGATTACATATAAGGTTTACCAGGTACCTAAAATCCAGCCCAAAGCAATGTTTGCTTCATTGTGTTTGGCATATGTGGGAAAGAATTTTTGATCTATTTTTACTCAAAAACCCCCATCATTCAGTAGAAAATGACCAAATCACAAAATAATTAAACCTGTCCTAAAGACTACCAATAAAAGGGGATATTACATTTCTAAAATACTGTGGCGTCCGTGGCACGCGCGTGCGCGGTTGTCTAGGGGGGTTTGTTCGGGCTCGTTTGCGCACGCGCACCACACTCTCTCGGTCGTCCATTTTCCAAGGCACACTCTCAGCAAGAGACATAACCACCACGCCCCACGGGTCCGCTTACTGCAAGAGTCCTAATGGACGGCGGGTCGGCTCGCCCGCGGGTCAGCAACCGAGCTGCTGGGAACTATGGGGGGTCGGGGAGAAAGTCTACGCGTCTTATAAGTCCGGTGTCGTGTCGTCTTCGACTCTCCCTCCCTCGTCTACC
>JAAUYG010082355.1_pt1 | contig 13562 bp, 4 predicted proteins | sample 7278091 | NCBI WGS metagenome assembly JAAUYG01 (sample SAMN14350201, study PRJNA611818) | marine sediment metagenome | isolation source: surface marine sediment (0.6m) | place: French Polynesia: Moorea | collected 2018-08
CCCCCCCCCGCCCCCGGTGGGCCTGATGCAATTGTAAGAGAATCCATCAGTTGGCAAGACTTTTAGTTTTCTAAAATTGATCTCTTGGGTGACCCCTAATGATAAGCTCATAAGCTTGCAACGATAATATCATCGAAACATCAAATCAAGGATTTGATGCCTAAACGATGAGTAACTAAATAGTAGAAGCTGACTGCAATGGTGGATGATAAAAGGTATAATAATATTGAATAACCAAACACATTCACTCCCAAAATATTAAATAATTTTTCTTCCGGGACATGCCACTCACACCCACCAGGCAGAAACCGAGTTTGGTCAGCAACAGCAGCTGTGGTTTCATTGTACCAAGTTTACTGTGAGGAAATTGCTTTAGCTTTCATTGGGCAAATACAGATGGAGCAGCTTACTCTGCCTAATATAGGCTACTGTTTGGGGATATAGGACCACCCGCAACTGAATAATGTTAGCATGAGGCCAGGTTGCTGTGCTTGAGTAATGCTACTCAACATACAGATTTATGTTCCATGGGCACCTTTTGGAGATCAGATCTTTGAAATTGCAAATGAACCACATAGCCCCCATGATAATCTTGAACACATAATGACCAAAAGTGCTCTTTGTATAACTCTATATACAAAATACTTACCTCAGGGGCCCAAATTTTTGGTCCTTTTGCTGTACAACCAGCCATTTGCGAGATACAAAGTTGCCGAAAATCACATCCCCAAGTGACTCAGAATGACGTTGAAATCATGTAAGTACCCTGCGTAGACTAAACAGATACCCTTAAATTTTTGTGTATTTCTCTCTACGACCAGATTTTTTCGAGATAAGGTTGTCAAAAATCGTAGAGGTACCAAATGACCTCGGAATGACCTTGACATAGTAAGTAAATACTTAATTTTTAATACTGAATACCTGGACATGAAGCCCAACTTTAAAACTATAACAAGAAGTCCATGGACTTTGATATTCTGACTCCCAGTATGATTGGATGAAAGTTTGCAAATGAGGTGACACTGTACTGTTGAAAATTTTGACAAAATTTGAAAAAAAAAGCCTAGTTTCTCACGTGTCTCCAACTCGGAAATTGATTCACTCCATTCCGGAGTACAGTCATCCATCTTAGAGTTACAGGCCATTTTGAGACAAGTGCACTTCAAAATGACCTTGAACACTACAAGGTCAAAGGTACTCGATGTATAGTACTAGTACCCTACCGCAACATGGACGAGGGACGAATTTCAATTTCATGGGCTCCGCTGGCACAGTCAAGCAGACCTAAAAACATGTTGAATGTATTATTGTATAATAACGATATAATCAATGTTTTGCCATCAGGAAATGAATGAATAATTGAAAAATAGCAATATTGATTAATGTTGTGCCATCATGAGATGATTAAATATCATAATCATGATAATATGCTGTAGTTCTGGCTACAGTAGTTTCAGTTTTAGTATAACTTAGTACCGGGTACAACAAATATGGCACAACATATAGAACGTTCATACAAAAAGTCCAGGAGCGCTTCCGTATATGCCTAACTTACAATTCCTAAAGCCTAATTAACAATTGTATGAAAGCCAAAGGAATTCTAACCTGTCAGTGATCTGCATATTCTCTGTTTTGCCATGAAAACTTTTAACTAAAGTCTCATATTTCTGAGTTAAAATAAGCCAGGAAACCAAACATCATAACCTGTCTCAAAACCACCCATTTGTAGTTCAAGGTTTGCTCACAATGACTGACATGCCTGTGGGCCAAGTGATCGAAATGTCAAACCCGTGACTATTGGTATTTGTCAAACATCTCCTTTGCCCAGGGTCCAATTTCACGAAATGAAAGCTTCTGTCTGAAGTACCTGTTGTATTTACAGAAGAGCATATATACATTTACTTCTGAATGACTAGGTACCAGTACTTTTTTTTTTGACCCACATTCTGGAACAGTTGATCCACTGGGTAGCAACATTTTTTTCCAGACACCCATGAATATGTAAACACCCTCAAAGTAAGCAGAAGTCTTTTCCAGTTGTATTTTCAAAGGACACTTTACCAAATATCAGTTATGTAATATAGATGGAACCAAAATGTTTATATAACTGAACCTGTCAGTTTGGTACATATTAAAAGATATATATTTTTTATGAATGGTCTTTCAAAACAGGGTCTGCTTTGCTGTTATATTACGCCTAACCTTGGTACAGTAAGTGACAGATGGAAAAAGAATTTAATTGCCTTAATTGACAACCTTAACTTTAATGTATGCATGATCAGTGGTGGACATGAATGTGCGGATTGCATATTGTAACCTGTAACAAATAATTGAATGCAGGTTCCCCACCCACCCACCCCACCCCCGAAAGTGGTCAAAGCCTATAGTTTAGACACTGTTGAGTTTACATGAGATCACGTTACATGTATATAAGATGGCTGTCGTTTAAATTATTGGGACAGTTAGCAAGGACTTAATCAAATGCATGTATTGCCTTGATTTGGAATGCTTATGGATTTAGTTCAGTACTGTAGCAAGGACTTAATCAAATGCATGCATTGCCTTGATTTGGAATACCGGTACATACTGTACGGGTCTAAATTTAGTACTGCCTTTCAACTTTAACAAAATATAGTTTGTGGCTCATGAAAGATCATCTGTGGCTAAAGCAGGTATTGCTTGTTCATAGTAGCCAACCAGAACACGTCCTAACATGCCCCAGTTTTTAGGGTCTCGATACTTTGACAAATATTTTACTTTTCATATTGTATCTAGCATCAACGAAAAGGTGCAGCATAATACATGTACATGTACCAGGTACATTAAATTTGCTGGGATGATATGATGCTCCTAGCCTTTGAATATTCCAGCTATTTGTAACACCATATTCTATAAAACCGTGGAGTGAAACTTTTAATAATATATGCCACGCCTTTCATCTTCATACTGAGTTGGTACAATAAAAATAAGAGTTATAGGTATATTTATATAGAGTATTAGAATAGAATTTATGAACCCATGAAATTCATCTTTCCAAGGGGACATAAGAGAGTTTATGTAAATATTTAACAATTTAATGTAAATATGAGAATAGATGCTATTGACATCCCATGCAGTTCTCCTGATTATGGCAAAGATTTGCGAACTATGTCTTATTTTCAAAAGACTCGGTGTATAGAGTGACAATTTTTCTGTTACAACTGAAATGTTATAATAAACTAATGTACCAAATATTGCCGTAATATCATCCACATGCAATGACCCTCTTTTAGTGGCTATACTCATGATACTAGTATGCACTCTCAGTTACAGTAGTAGCCATGCACCCTCCATAATCTTGCCGAAACCTCAATGACGCCATTTATGCCTGACTGGTGTGAACACATCGAGTTCTCTCTGGCTACCTTTCAAAATTACTGTGGCTACAATTTCTTGATAAATAGCTAGGGCGGAAATATAAGAGGGGGATGACTGTAATATAGCAGCATTGTCAGTTGAGACTGAACATGAGAAGAAATATTGATCCCTGCCTGGTCTTATTGATCAACTGTCAGTTATAGATCTTCAAAATCCCTGACCTGCAGGGCTGCTTCAGTACATGCATTTGAGTTGTAGTATGACTTGGTAAAAAAAGACTGCCCCAAGCCAAAGATATTCGGTTACGATGTCAATGGTCTTGTTTACTTCAGATCAGGAATTTAATGCTGTATTTATCATGTTTACAATTTCCAAGCTCTCAAATCTCCAGCTGTTTTTGGTTGAAATAAAACTATGGGGAAGGGTGGATCTCAGAAGGATTTTATTGCCAATCCAGTTCTGCAAAGTGGGCCATGTCACATGTGCCAGTCTGTGTTTTAGAAAAAAGGCATGCATGGAATTTTACCAATTTTTATTAGGAGAGGAGCATATATTGTTCTGTGGCCAAGCACTTGTGCTTATTGTACATCCAAACACTTGGGATTGGAACATTTGGAATGTCCTCTCTCAGACATGGTCTCAGATATAGTGATACTGTTCAATGGGCTTTTAAGTATCTAATGAATGTGAAGTGGCTGAGTGATATCAGTTTTGGCAGTGTTACCATTCTGGCATGACGTGTGCCTGCCCAATTCAATCGCTGCAGGGTCTATTAATGTATAAGTTAAATGTACATTGAGCGGTGCTGAGGCAGGACATGTACATCATATCGTATGGACAAATATATTATTTTTTATCACCACATGTGCAGTTCCATAACATATATACATGCCAATTTATCACCATTGTGCAATAGTGCATTTATGTGACATACATGTATTGGTGTATCTACAGGCACATTACTGTAATTCTATTGCACTTAAACTCTGACAATACTTTTTTAAGGATCGTGTGTCAAAAATGATATAAGTAATAGTGCCTCAAAATTTGTCATTTTTTTCTGGAAAATGTTTGTAATCTTTCTAGGAAAACTATTCATGTTTGTATCCTGTATTTAATTGCTTGCTTTGTTACTTTCCAGGTCCTCCAAAAGAACTGACATTCAACAGCACTATAGGATACGGTTACTTTGACAGAGTCCTGGATTTTCCTGGTGTCTGTAGCTGGTAAATCAATAGCTGGCCATCTCGTTTGCCAATCTGATATATTGTTAACGAGACAATGGCTTACGATGCTAAAAACTTCAGAACATACTCAGGTGGATTATCAGTACATGCAAAGCCATTGTCGATGGGACCACAGTCGACGAAACTTAATGGTCACGTGTTGCAACATGACAAGCATGTGTCAAAGAGTATTCCCCCCAAACTCCAATCAAAGCTACTTGATGGCCAAGCTTCTGTGCCAAAGCATAAAGGATATATAAACCGGGATGTCCATGCTAGCAAATCGAACAGTGATTATACTCCAAGAAAGATAACTAACAGCAGCACATTTCGGAGTCGCTTAGCCATATTTGAGCAAGAGTCAAACCCAAAACATGATGAGTCATTAAGAGGAAAAACACAAGTTCGCTCTAGGTCCGAGCAACCCCGATCAGTTACGGAGCGAGCCTCATCCTGGACAAGGCTTCATCAGAAGCGAGATGAATTTCAAAATTCTGATAATACTACAACACACAGTCCTAGGTCCCTAAATGGACGGAACAGGCGAAGATCGGAAGATTGCGCAACAAGTCCGGATTTTTCACTGCGTAGAGCAGAGCGAGAAAATTGGCAGGGAGATGGCCATGAAAATTTTAAGTCACCGCAGAAAACGGGACCCGAAGTTTTCATAGTCAAGCTGCGTCATGTGCCCAATAAATTTGAGTCTCGAACATCTAATAAATTCCCAATGGGGACCCCTGAGGTTTCAAAATTGCAAGCCAGAGAGTACATCGATACCCAACATGCCAGAACGAACAAAGATGATCCATCAATGTCAAAGCATTCTGGTGGACACAGTTTGTCCGAATTACAGAACACCCACAGGGAGACTACTTTGCATAACAGTGCAGATGCGATTCTCACCAAACCACAGGAGGGCTTGGGTAAGCCAGATGAAGCAAAGCTCAATAGCAAAGGGGATGATCATTTCAGCTCAAAAGTATGGGACAGATATAGCCACAAAATACTCAATGCCAGTGGCTCAACAAAGTTTAAGGAATCAGACACTGCTGGCACCAAAATGAATTCATTGGGGCTACACTTGAGCAGTGATAAATGGAACAGTGATATCATCCCAAAGCAGGATAGGAAGAGAAAAGACTGTAGGTCTAGTCACCTGAGCCAGAGATCACCAGAGAGAATGTCTACATTTCGGGACATGGGAGACCTTAATGGGTCAAAGTTCCACGTTACACAACAGTCTCAGTGGTCCCCAGATAGGTTGGATAGCAGCAAACTGCTGAAGCATGATCAGAAGATTAAGGATAAACAGGAAAGCTGTAAGTTGCAGAGATGGAGACTCCAGAAACATGGGCTTGAGAAAGATAAACAGGATAACTCTAAACTGCAGGGTAGGAAACTGCAGGAGAATCAGCTTGAGAAGGATAAACAGGATAGCTCTAAACTGCAGAGTTTACACGAGCATGCAGGGCTTGAAAAGGATAGACAGTATAGCTGGAAACTTCGGAGCTGGAAACCACAGGAGCAAGAGGTTGAGAAAGATAAACAGGATAGCTCTAGACTGCAGAGCTGGAAGCTGCAGGAGCCTGAACGAATCAAGAATCAACAGGATAGCTCTGAAGCACAGACCTGGAAGTTGCAGGAGCATGAGCAAAACATGGATAAACCAAGTTCCTGTGATAGACTGGCTAATGTGTCAAAAGCACAAATCAGCAGCGGGACTCATGCAAATGCTTCTCCTGGGCACCTCACAGTTGGGCACTTGAGAGTCATGGCGGACTTACGAAAGAACAATAGAGAAACTCATATGAATGAGTTGGACAAAGCCAAAGAAGATCCAACTGGTCATCTGTGGGAAAGCAGTACTTTATTAAGTGACGCCAGGTCAGAGGATCCATGTATGAATGAGATCAAAGAGCTTGCTGAACCGAGTCAGATAGAGTACCAGCAACAGAAAGAACAAAGAGTAGAACTATCAGAAAAGAAAAGTGGAAGTAGCAAATCACATACAGGTGTCAAAGATTTGGTGTCACCGACTCAGGGATATAGTATAGCCACGCATGCTCCTACCAAGTCGTCTCACGTGGCACACTATAGTGCAAGAGATGTAAAAGAAAAAGGAAAAGACAGTTGGTGGTCACCAAATGCCTATACAGAAAAGGACCAGTTCATTTCGAGATGGGAGTCAAACCCCAAAACCGAGCATCCGCTGGATCAGAACAGTTCAACCAAATCTAAGCATTGGGAGCGAAGTTTTCTGCCTCAGAAAAAAGAATCTGTATCTGTGACGAAACTAGTCCAGCAGTTCCAAGGTTCGCATCAACCGAGCCTTGTGAAGAGGGACGCCGAGGCTCTGTGTGAAAAAGGCCAAGCAAAGCGATTGGTTCTGGATGCAAATAAGAATTGGAGCATTTCGAGAATATCAGATGGCTTGACATGTTTGAAGGCGGAGAAGAACAGTGGAGGTTCTCTGCCCTCTCACGATGACAACAGTGCCAATGCAAGGCTTCACAAGAGTTTGGATGGTCGTCCTGCAATAGACAAAGAACAGGTCCGAAACGGCTTGCAGGACGGCGATGTAACCCACAATGGGCAAGGCCGGTATGACAACCAGAGTTCTGCATGGGTGCCTAATGATGATGTCAAAGCTTTCAGCCCTCCCAGAAGAGCCTTCAGTGATGTGCATCCAGGCGGCACCCTGTGTCTTTCATCTGCAGCAGAGCTGGAGAAAGAGGCAGACAGGAGGGAAGTGTTAAATACATCAGAGGGCAGTGAATACAAGATAAAGGTGAGAGAGATACAATGTTTAGATATTTGTTTTTGCAAAGCATCGTTACTGCTTTTTTGCAATTTAAGTATTTATTGTTATGCACAAGTAGAGTACATGACAAATATGGACTGTAACGAGTCACAATGCAGAGGCTTTGAATGAAATGAACCAAATACTACTTAGTAATCTGTGTGGATGGTTGGTACAAGATGTAATGCTAGTGTTGCTTCTTTAATTTATAAACACATTGTATTATACATACTTATTATAATGTCAGATTAGTGCTAATTTACCCTAGAGAAACAGCCGTAAATTAAAATTACATGTAGGCACCTAGATATTGGCCATTTATACTAATGTCTGTAAGACAAAAGGACACCATAATTTGTACATTGTGATATTTCCAGCCTATAAAGATCCCTCTACTCCTTCTGCCTTACCAAAAACAACTTGTGAATGTATACCGGTAATTGAAAAAAATATACACCGATAATTCAAGTCCTGAATATTTTTTTCAATAAAGCTTTAAGCTGTTAGACATGGTTATAAGCACATGACACATAAGTTAACTGATATTTTAGGAAGTCCTAAACATGTGTTGAGTTTGCTATTAATTAATAACCTTTGGTAATGAACTAATCGTAGTTTATTTTTTTCTGGTACATCACATCATTGCACATGTATCTGACAGCCATACATAATTTAAAAGATAAAAGTAAAGTACCATGCAGCTAAACAATGCTAAATGTGCCCATTATCATGGTTATAGTTGAATATGGTACGGCTGCCACAGTATGAAAGTACTTGTATTAAGATTCAAGTCAAACTATCCATATTCATGAAATTGTTCAGTGAAAACAATGGCCCATGTTGATCAGCCTATAGTGTCATCCATGTTTACATGCTGTAGGTAAAAAGAGTTATAGCTATAGCCCTCCATTTAAAGTCCTTTCCAGTTCTACGGCCTTTGTACCATGCGCTAGTGGCCCTTTGAAAATGTTGAATACCCGCTATAACTTGCTGCCTACAGCAAACTGAAGATTTATAAGCAGAATTCCGGTTGCTCATGCATGGTCAGTGTCAGTGTTGGTTGGTGCATGCTGCAGTTTTATTGCCGTCACCATGGCCACCCACCCTGGACTAGTCAAAAATTTTGGCAGGAACTACCATGCATGAATACAATTATAATTTATACACTAGGCCTCTTCTAATAATTAAGGATGCCCCTTCTGCCAAATAATTCTGTCCTTATTAATTAGAGACATGTCCTTAAAGGCTTTGGTGAGAGGGAGCATCACCTGATCACAGGATGCCAGTGTTGTGTCGTTTCTAGAGAGGGTATCCAGAGAGGGACCACGTCTTGTATCAGCATGCCAGGTCTCTCTTGCAACATTTGCAAATACATAAGGAACTTCAGTAGTGAAACATTAGGGGTGGTTACCATGGTTACTCTAGTATACTGGTACTTGGACGGGTTGCTGTCAAATTGTTACCTTGCTGCTGTATGCAATATCATGTCATGTAGTCAGTACTAGTATGTACACAGGTTATTTATGGAATTGTTTTACACATGTATATGTTGACACCTATATAATTAGATCTTCTGGGAGCATCTTCAAAAGTAGCATAATACTTTTTTTGGTCTTGGGTTTCTTAGTATTGACTAGATGATCCAAATATTGTGAAAGGGTCGACACATTTAAATCAAAGTCCTGCTGAACAGGACCAAACCTACTAGTAAGTGCAAAGGGGAACTTATTTATATGTTGAAATTTACTAATCAGCTAAAAGAGTTGCCGCATAAAAGAAATAGTGATTAACTGACATTATATGAAAACATGATAAATAAGGTCACTCAGTGCAATCACTCAACCTCCCCCCCCAAAAAAAAAAAAAAAAAAAATCATTAAAATAACTTATATCCTGGCAAAAGTGCATGCATATTTATAATAATCCCAGAGTTCCAGATATCGAAAATACTGACAATCCACCCATGCCAGTCATATAGTTTCAATGTACATGTACTGTTTAGTCTGTGCCCGAAGATAATACATACCCGTAAATGCTGGTTTATGTGCATGACAGCAGAGTAATTTGCTAGTACTACCCATGCTGCTGGGCATGGACCTCTAGCTACTACGTACAGTACATGTACTCTGTGGGCCAAACCTGATAGCGTTATCTTCCTCAGGATATCTAAATAAGGCCAGGCGGGCTATACATGATAGCTGGGCCTCTAGACAGTTGTATTGTGTCTTGATAGGAGGTCAGCTGAATTAATGCTTTATCAGGGCTTGCAGCAAAACAGGGTGATAAGTACTCTTGTTACATTGATCTGTTTTCAATTTATTTGGACATACAAGCTTATAAGTAATACCCATATTTTGCTAGTCGATGGATCTATGACTGTTTCTTATATACAACTTGACTGCAATTTATGACAAAGGTAAGAACATCTTATAGGCATGTTAAACATGTTAAACTTTAAGACAGGCCCATCTACATTGCATTTAACATGCTATAAACAATTGGTACAACCATCATGACCATGGTAACTGTTCGCCGAAGCTTTATATGCTGGCATGAACAGAGTACTGAAGAGGAAGTTATAGTAATTGCCCATTGTGCTTTAAAGTCACAATTCATATGGCCCAGTGGCCATAATTAGGAAGAGTTATGTGCACTTCCTTTTTGCATGTAGTATTCAACGCTATATCACGTATATCGGTTCCGCTGAGGACTTGGTTATATACACAGAATATTATCTAGTACGGGTCTACCTACATGACCTATACCTCTCATTTTGCCACAAAATGGCATCTCCTGAAAATTGCAGAGTACATACTAGTAATGTTCATACGGTGAGTAAATAAATTAATAATGAAAATGAACATGGTGAAAGAAAACTACAGTGGTCCCTGCGATTTAAGATCCCTCTATTTAACAATTCCCTGCATTTTAAGAGCGGATATCAGTAACACGACTTGTATATTTTCGGTATAAATATCCCTCTATTTTAAGACCACCTTCAATTTAAGACCATATTTTGCTGGCTGAATGGGCGGTCTTAAATCGCAGGGACCACTGTATTGTGCATTTTCTGTCATGAAAGTCAGTAACAACCAGTGTACATGCGTATGACATGAATAAGTGTCAGAGATTTTTTTTCTGTCATAAAAATTTCAAAATTTTCAGGTGAGCTAACAATTGTGGGTATACTAATAGGAACATAAACATGATCTATCTATATTAAATACCTGTATGTTAAAGATTCCTCTCTATGATGGAAATATATGTGCCATCTTTATTCTGTTAGTGGCCTTGGGCCATTAATAGGGAACCCTCCCTCTGTCCCCGACATGGGCGGTAGGGGTGGGGGTTCCATTAGCAGGGAAAAAGGGAAACTCATTTGTACTGGAACTTACTGATATATAGCCTTGTATAGTACATACAAATGTACATGTATGTGAATAGTAATGGGTGCCTGGGCATTCATTAAAATAGATCTCATGGAATCCTCACATATGCTTCATTTTACACAAAGACATGCATTCATTCAACATGTTCAAGGAGCTGCAAGAACTATTGGAAGAAGCCTGGCTTTGAGCGTAATTTACTATAGATAGTACACATGCATGGCATGTAGAAGATCTTCCTGCATGACTGCCTCAGTTTGTTTGTCTGGTGATCATCATGATGGCTTAGTTAGGCTTAATCCCGGCCATCCCGGCCATGAGGCACAATCATACAATTTCTCATATTGGGGCATTCATTTAAGTAGAGAACATGGGATACTGTCTATTGTGCAGAAGATACCGTATAGATGCGTACATGTAGTCCTCAATTTTGTAACACTTCAATTTAAGACCACCTTGATTATAAGACCACTTTCTCAAATGTCCACCTTACTAAAAGTGCGGATTTAAGATTTAAGTACTATTGAACCTACCTCGACCACCTGCTTCATATTAAGACCACATTTTCAAGGTCCCTAATCTGATAATTTGCCACTCAGGTCCTAAAGTGAAGGAGTACTGTAGCGGGCCATTACTGGAATATGGCCCATCTAACATGTCTAACATGTTTAAAAATATAAGTGAATAAAAACTGTAATTGTTACCCATGAGACATGATGTGCTGTTGGTTATAGTAGGACCCTGAGGATCTGTGTGTGTGTTTTTTTTTTTTTTCAGGATTCTGTACTCCCTATAAAGCAAGCTGATGACCCTGAGCAGGACAAGCACAGTGTTGCTACCACAGAGTTTGATGCAAGTTCGGCTGTGACAGGTACATGTACATAACATATAATTTACTAAACATCAAGTGTGTAAGACGATGGTAAGTAAAATGCTTTACAGCTTCATGATAACGCGTACCAATTGGTCACTGAACATCTGAAGCATCATAAAACAATGTAAAAGGGAGGCTGCCGGCAGTTCTCACAAAAATTTTTTCACTGAAAGTCAGTCTTTAACCCAGTTACTGTGTCGAGATTTTGACTGAAAGTCAGTGTCCTAGTCAGCTACTGTGTTGCGGTTCTCACTGAAAGAGTCTCTTGGCCAGTTACTGTGTTGAGGCTGCTGACTGAAATGTCAAGTCAATACTTCGACACATTTTTTGTTGCAAACACTAGCCCTTACATGTATCAGTTGCGTATTGTATATGCTAGTGTTAAATGTTTAATGGTTATGTTGCATCATAAATCATAAAAGAATTTGTTGCACTGTGAAGTTACTAATATTATTATATCCATGATATCTGGGATGTTAAATTTATAAAAATATGTCATGTTCTGAAGTACTTTCTTCAGCATTTTATTTAACCTCAGAAACGTAGTAATATAGTACTAGTATGCATAAGTAGCTTACTATGTTATATTTATGATTTTCAATCATTATTATTCAACTTTTCTGGGATATGATATAATCATGTGTCTTAGTTTTATAAATATTAGAAGATATTATATTAAAAATGCTGGGAGAACTGTTACCTTAAATATCACAAGACAAATGATTCTATTTCATTGTATAGTTTGCTCTTGACTTCTCCAGTTTGGGATGCTGCATGAACATTGTTAATGTCTTTTCCTCTATTTTTTGCACGTTGGTTTGATCATGCTAAGAAGCTTAATTTGTTTTCTTCTACACATATAGATCATGGACGATCATACTCATCAGACTGTTCGCGAAGTACCACTGAAGCTCCATTAGCCTGGAAGCTTACAACTCCCACCTCCCCTCCTCCACTGCCAGTGGAACCCCCACCTGCAGCGAGTCCAATTTCCAGAACTTTGCACAGTCCTAAAAACATCACTGGTGGTGAAGAAATACCTAATTATGGAACAAAAGAAAAGGAGATCTTCTCATACGGAAAAGAATCAATTTTAGACAACCATTTGGCCTCCCCGCTTCAATCGCCCCAAGCCGAGCCATTAGAGATCACATACATCTCTCAATACCAAGTCAAGGAAACAGAACTTTGTGTCACAAGGACAGAGCCACCGTTCTTAGAAGAGCTCGAGCCGGCGAATGTGATTGTGGTAAGGGGGCAAGCATTTGAACTGTGTGGGCGGTACGTTGAGACATCCCCTGGTGGAATTCAAGCGCGCTGGCTGAAAGACAAAATGGCGTTGGTTCCAGGTACAGGTTTGGAAATTAATATGACGATATTACATTACATGGCATATAAAAATATCCAGAATTCTTCAGTGTTGGGGATTTAAAGCTGCATGTATCATTAAAAAATATATCATGCACATAAAAGTGTAATGAATGCATTCTGCACTTGCTTCTCTCTGATTGGTCATTCTCTATACATGTAGTATTTACCAAAGAAAGTACCAAAAGTAAATTTCCCACCCAGTAAACAGGTAAAAAGGAATATTTATTTCAGCCTCATGCAATAGGCCACCTCAGTTTTGTGGCCAACAATCAGATATTTATAGCATCCCACAGCATGTCAGCATAAATGTGCACATATATCATGTAATGGTACATTGTATGTGTAGAACACTAGATGATTCCATATACTGGTACAGATATATATAAGTTTGGCTGTCATGCTGTCTAGTGTAGGCCTCAAATGAACGGAAGCCCGACTAGATTTTTAGCTCTGCTTGACTGTGTCAGCAGAGCTAATGCCGTGGCGCGGGCGTCCGTCGTCCGTCCGTCGTCCGTCCGTAAAACGCGTTTTCTCAGAAACCGTCAAGC
>JAAUYG010139873.1_pt1 | contig 13562 bp, 6 predicted proteins | sample 7278091 | NCBI WGS metagenome assembly JAAUYG01 (sample SAMN14350201, study PRJNA611818) | marine sediment metagenome | isolation source: surface marine sediment (0.6m) | place: French Polynesia: Moorea | collected 2018-08
CACTACTACTTCTACTACTGCTACTACCACCACTACTACTACTACTACCACTACTACTACTACTACTACTACTGCTACTTTTACTACTACTGCTACTACCACTACTAATACTACTACTGCTACTACTACTGCTACTACTACTGCTGCTGCTGCTACTTCTGCTGTTACTCTATCTTATACATGCAATTGTGCAATTTAGAATATAATAGTTGGGAGTAAGAAAGTATAATAATGAAGCACAAGCATTGAAATCATATGTACCATATTCCTGCTCGATTTTCTTTTTCAGGAAGTCCATTTTGATGGCCTCGCCATGTACCAGCATGACATTTTTGGGTTCGCAATGTCGTATGAGCTGCATGATGCCCTTGGCGTCGGCGTGGGCACTGAACGACATGTACTGTACCGACATCTTTACGTCTACCTGCAGCAGGACAAAGCCACGATTGTCTCAGGGTGAGGCAAAAAAAAAAAAAAAACGTTACAAATCTCCACAGAAAATAATTCAGTGGAGTGTTGCAACAGCCTGGGTGATGAGTGAAAGAAAAAGATTTCACTCACAGTACAATGCTCCCTCTCTTCTAAATATGGCCAGAAATATTTGCGCTACTACCACTAATGTATGCACTTATCCCTCTCACCAAAAGGCCACCTCCTTAATAATAAATGTGGTCACAATTTCTTGGCAAACAGGGTGGCCTTATCAGAGAGGGACTACTGCAATTCCAAATGTCTTAAGTTTATTAAAAAAGAACTTTTAAATCCTAATAATTTCACTAATGATTTTACTAATGATTTATGTTTATCACAAAAGCATTTACCATGAATGTTCTAAAATTGACATTGCACAATATCCATCCAACAAAATGTAAATGATAATGTTTTTTATAACTCTAGCACTTCCATGCTACTATTCTATCAAGAGACACAGCCTCACTGACCAACTGGCGGTTCTCAAACTCAATCTTTTTATGTCCATTCAGGATCTTCCAGCCAACCGTTCCAGCCACACAGTAGCCAGGCATAATGACCTGGAATCAGGATCAGGATTTGTCAGGATAAACTACATAGTCTTTCTCCAGCATTCTTCAATACCTGTAGTACATAATCCTTATAGTACAAGCAGCAACAGGGTGGGGTGGGGAATCTACTATTTACCTGACTTGTGTCATACAGAGGCAATAGTCTGACAAAAACAAATGTTTCGTTTTTTCTTAGAGCCAGAAAAGGCTTTGTAACCTGCAGTATTAGACTCTGTATTGGGTATCACTGGAACGGCAAATAGTCCAGCATCTCCCCAAATGCATACATTCATTATAACCATATCCGACATACATGCAGGCTTGAACACCACATAACTGGATGTTGATCATCTCAGTATTTTTGGATTACCTATATTTATTTTCTGCAGATTGGGAGATATTAAACAGTAATTGAATGAGGTTTTGTTTTATCACAGCCCCATGCTACGTACCACATTGTTCTCGTTCGTACACCACTTCTTGAAGATCTGCAGAGACAGCCCGCCATGTAGCATGCCTGGGGTAGCAAACAGCACCTGGGGGCCGGGGTTGTCTGCAAACGATCTCTCAAAGGGCTGGAAATGTCAATCCTGCCCTCTAATCTACACATGTACACACATACAATAATTGAATACACATATATTGAATAAGGCTAATTTGAGGAAAAGGTATATTGTTTACAGGCAGTTTATGAAAGAAACAATTATAGTTCCACATCCTATCTGTGAAGCTCTCAGGGGACAGCCAATAATTCCTGTGCTCTGTCAATCACATTTTCATAGCTACATCGCATATTCTGAAATACTCCCCTTAATTAATGATAGTACTGTTGTACCTAAAACAACAAGTTGTAGCTATATCTACCTACCATGTTATCTATTCCGGTACATTTATATCATCTGCATACTTTCAGATAAGATCTTAATTATTGCGATCCATGGGGGTGAAACTCTAGCGTGATAACAGGTAGAAGAAGGAAACACCAAGTTGGGAGTCTGACTGAAAAGTTACCAATGGCCAACAAATCATGGGCCATGGCACACATTTTATATGTACAGTAGTCCCTGCATTTTAAGCCCACCCGTTTATAGTCTGGTCATAACAGGAATACAAGAACAGTATCACTTTTGGGATCTTAAAATGGAGAAAATTCTTAAATGGAGGGGTCTTATATTGCAGGGACCACTGTACATTTATTGTATTTTTTCAGCAGTCTCACCTTAATATGCTGGAACTCAAACATATTTCTCTGTACAAAAGTGTTCTTAATTTTCTGGTTGGTCCAGGTGATGAACATCTTGTAGTAGTGGTTAGCCTGGAAAAAATAGAAGATTAACATCATAAAGGGACAGCCTCGTGAATTATATCATGATTGGATGCGTTGGTTGTGAGACTGAGATGTGCTAGACAGCGGATGAGCAATGAAATTAAAGATGAATGTACTCAAGACTAGACTTGAACTTGTAACCTATGGATCTGCAACCACACCTATTGCCAAGCGCATAATGCTTAGGTAACAATAAATGTAACAAATACATGTAACTGATCACACATTCTACGCACAGAATCTATTTAAGGTGGAAAAAATCCCGAATTTTCGGCAGAATCTCTCTGCCTTTGTCAGGGGATGTGTAGAATGTGTGATCAGAAATATGTTTCCAGAGTCCAAAAACATTCACTCCCAAATACATGTAACATTTACTGAACATCATATGAATGCCTCATGGCTACCAGACTGTACAAAGTACTGGATCTAATATCAGCTCTACCCAAAACAAATTTTGGGCTCTCCATAATAGACATCAATAACCTTAACTTTGCCACAAAGGCACAAACACAAAAGTAGAGCAAATTGCATTCTGTCACTGCTCTGAAAGCTTAGTTATTAAAGGATATATTGCATCACAAGGAACATTACATTATTCCTTAAGCCTGCAAAGTTTCCCAAAGCACATACAGTGAAACTTGTATATAAAGACCACCATACGGATCACCAAAATGTGGTCCTTGTACACAAGTGGTCTTTATATGCAGGTTCAACAGCATGGACAGAATACACTCGAGGACCAGTAAAATTCACTCTTTATAAGCATGTGGTCTTTAAATACAGGTGGTCTTTATAGCAGGTTTGACTGTATCGCCATTTTCAGTACGCCTCTACTTCGTGTTCCTGTACAAACCTTTTCTGTGAGGCCCACAGAGAAGTAGATGGGAACTTTGAGATTCATTCTCTCCCAGTAGGTCTCCAGTAGAATACATAGCTCCTGGGCCCGACCCAGGGCAAACACTGGAATCAGGACCTGCAAATACCACACGCAAACAAGATGTCAGATTGATAGATTAAACAACTGACAATAAAGATTTTGTACATGCAATGTGAACCAGAAACCCTATAACAATTGTTAGGCATCGGTCAATGTTAGCTCTGGGGAAGGGGGGTGGAGTGGGTCTGGGGAAATTCCAGTGTCAAAACCCCCACCCCAGGGCCACCTGGGCTTATGTAATTCTCCTACGACCACACACTCAATCTCTATTTAATCCCCAATACAGTAGTCCCCTTCTAATAAGGGTACCCCTTCTGCCAAAGAATTCCATACTGCCCAGTCAGTCTTGTTGCCCCCACAGAGCTATTGTGCGGTACTCACAATGAGCTCTGGCGGCCAGAATGAAGAATTCTGCCCTTATTAGAGAGGTGTCCTTTGGTGAGAGGGAGCATTACATGCATTCATGGTGCTTGCTGCCAAGAATGTGTGTCCTTTCTACAGGGGTGTCCTCTCTAGAGAGTGTCCTTTAAGAGAGGGACCACTATATATACATATACCAGCCACTCATCCCCACACCTCCCATGCCCCAGGGACTAACATTGACTGGTGCATTATGAGCCATGAAAAGGCACTACTGTAGTGGTGTGTAGTGGCGTACCTTTCCACCTTTGTCCACAGCATCATGAACCTTCTTCAGGAAATCCCTCTCTCGACATCTCTTGGAATCCCGTATAGTTGTAGCGTAAGTGGACTCTGTAATGAGGAGGTCTGGCCGGCATTTGTCAATCCAGGCTGCACCTAGATGTCTGTCTGGTGTCATATTGTAGTCTCCCTACAAAGGAAAGTCATTTAGAAGTCAACACATACTTGTAACATGTACAGGGCTAGCACTGTGATTTTTTTCTGGCAAGCCACTGCAGCCCCAAGATATCTTATACTTTGTTTAGCCATGGATGCTGCATTGAGCCATGAAATATGTTCATAATGATGTTTGACAGAATTAAATTTAAGATCCAAAGATTCAAAGTCAAGATACATGTACAGATTTGATTAAATAGATATTAACTATGAAAATAACCTAAATGGCAGGTATTGTATACTAGTATTGTATTGACTCCTGAATTGGTATACAGTTGATGAACTATAATTTAAAGCTTTAGCCACTGAAAGCAAAGAATTATTTCAGCAGCATGAGAATTTCTTTTAACATTTGCCTATGTGGCTAATGCATAGTGCTACGTAGCCCATATGTGTTTAAAAAAATTTTTCATGTCGACATTTGAAGTAAAAGCTGGCACTGCAGTACAATTAGGATAATTGTCAGGCAAATAGACTGCCGCACTAAAATGGACTAATGAATGTATAAAACACTGAATCCCCAGTAATCCATATAGCAAAGTTTAAGGAAAGCTACCCAGTGATTGCCAAGTAATGTCACTGAACAAAACCTTGGTATTAACAATTCAATTGTACACACAAAATCATCAGTGTAGTGATCTAATGCATGTATACAACCAACTTGAACCAAGGAGGTCTTAAAATAAAGGTTGTGAAATACAAGGATCACTGTGTCACGTAGTTTTTATGATGCACACGAAAAGAGCCTTTTTATTTCTGAATGGCACTTTGGCATGGGCAAAACTGAACTGTGAGTTTGAAATAAAGATACTCTACGCAGTAAGGTACAACAGTAAGTTTCACGCAGACTTCACATCTTTGCCGGGGGGTGTTGAACTTACAGTGTAGACTACAGACTGGCTACCAACTCGAATGTGGAACATTGCTGCTCCGAGAACGTGGCCCGCATAGTAGGCTTTGATCTCCAGCTCATCATCCACCTGGTGGCAAAAGTAAGTAACAGATATGGCAGATGCACAATGTATATGTGTATTATTACTAAAATACAGGCATGGCTAACACATGCTGACACACGATATGTCTCCAGCACAGATAGGATTATAGTGAGTGTGCAATAAAAGAAATTTTCAACATATATATGTAAGAGGCATAGGTAGTCTGGATTCCATAATGTTTCTTCAGCTGTGAAACTTAGAAATGGTCATTCCCAACTTCTGAAAGCCACCAGCCTAAAATGATATAAAGTTTAGCTGCATGAATCGGAAGTTAACATTGCCAAACTGTAAGGTTTAATGTGGATCACTATTTTTTTTTTTTTTAAACTTGATTTATTTTATGAGGTTCTAATGGATCACTAATTACACTATAGGGCTCCACATGTGTCCAAATAATTTATGCTATGTCACACGTCACTTTTTATTTTTTCCCTATGTCCCCATGTCAATTTTTATAAGACCTTAACGTCACTTTCTACAGTTTTTATAAAAGGCCATGTCTGATTTCTACAGCTTTTAAAGTGGCGGTGTTGAACTTCGTTTTTTACCCATGTGGAGCCCTCACTCTTGATGACTAACACATCATTTGTGGAAATTATAGCATGAGTCAAATTATGGCATATTGGGCAGATATACAAGCAGAGGAGTTACAATGAGAACCACTGCAACATTTTAAGTTCTATTTCGACGAAGTTCAAACCCATCGGGTCTCTCTACTATATAAAACTCGCATCTGAGAATAATACGGTGGCTTTACTAAAATTGATAAATTTGGAGGAGTTTATATACCAGTATTTTCACCGTGAGGTGTCAAAGACTATAATCCGTAATTCCACTAACTGCAGCCAACGGCATAGGAATTATGATCTGACACTGTTTTCGGCGTGGAATTTTCCGTATTTTAGGCCCCCTACCTGTACTGTCTGATGCAGATTGACAGCGACCACTTTCTTCATACAGGATTTAATCATTTCTGATGTGAAAAAGTTCGTCTCTCCTTTCCTCTCTACTGTGATTTTGCGATAGTCTTCCTGGGAAGTGGAAAAACAAGAACAAAGTCCTCAAGTACGGAAATTCATACATGCTACATTTACTACACCCCTGCTTTTATGCCATTTCAGGGCAGACATTCTAATAAACCAAAGACAGAAAACCAATTTATTCAATTCCTTACCATATGTGTCTAAAGCACACTTTAAAATATTTTTATAAGTAACTTGTGCATTATACATCAGCTGTTACGTATACATGTACAGCTGTATACCAACCAGCAAGATAGGACAAATGGCCTTGGTTGGATGTGTCATATAGATTGGTCCGTCATAACCAACCATCTCTGACATATGTGGTAGGGCTCCACAGTGGTCTAAATGGAAATGGCTGAAACAGATAAGCATATTGTATCTCCTAACTGGTAAAATTCAATCCTTTAGTAAAAATAGTCATGCAATTAATAGCAGACATGTTGCATATCTATATCAATGATATTATGAAAAATAATTGTTGATTCTTAAGTCTTGTGACTTCGTAAAATGTTTTCACTTTAAACTAGATGAACATGATAGAAGGCCTTTCGCATAAAAGAAAACCGAATAGACTGAAGCAACTACTGCATGTAGTGTCATAAAATATTATCGGTGACACTTATAAAAGTACAAACATTATTGAACAATTTGTTTAAAAAGTTGAGTAAAAAAATCACAAACTTTAAGTCGCATGAAGGAAAAAAAAAATTTCACTATCAGTGTTAATACTTTACAATGAATTTCTGCAAACATCTGCATGCTTCACAAATGCAAAAATTTAATTCCTGTGAACGTTTCCACTTTGACAGTGTATGCTTACGTGTGATGTCTGACTGGCCTTAACTGGCATGGAAAATGTTTGAGAATTTATAGTTGCAAACCTCGGAAATACCACGTTTAAGTTTAGGAAGCAGTATTACACAACTATGCTACAACACCTGATAATAACACAATCCAGAAAGTCAGTCAGTCGCCCGCTTCTGGAAATGTACGTAAAATCCGGAAAGCGTCTCTGAAAACATAAAACAATGTCATAAGCAACAATGGCATAAGCATGGCATCTGCATAATGTTCTTTTTCAAGCCCCATCTTGGCTTGAAAAAGAATAAAACTTTCAGAACGAATGTGATACAAAGATTGTTAACTCCTACTACAAGGTAACAGCCAGATTAAGAGAGGAGAAAGTTCAAGTAGAAGGGCATTAAGATGATCCATATGATATATTAAGTTACTCACTTCATCGTTGAACCCCATGTGCATGCCACAGTCCAACATGATATTTTTGCCTCCAATCGAAACCAGGATACAACTTCGCCCAACATCTACAACGAGAATTGTACCATATGTGTCATGTAATATGCACACACAGGACCCCAGGAGTCAGGAACCTTGTACTATTACATGTAGTATGTGAAGTATTGATGCAGAAAATTTGCGGGTCATGCATCAGTACATGTGATAATTTACTATAACAGAGAGAGGTTAGATTTGTCATTCAGATAAGTATACCGGTAGCTGCATCCATAAAATCTTGCTTTAGATATTAACATAATAAATCCATAAGGATTACAATGTTTCCAACGAAAATGTGTACATGAATTTTTTTTTTAAATATTAAATTGACCTACCTTGGCCAGCTCCTGAAGGAAAGAAAAAGATACATAATTAATAATTGATATTAATCTCCTCAAAATAATCAACTGAAAAATGTGCCAAATTTGGCCACCACCACCCCTCTAAAAAGCACTTAGTTTCTGGTCGTCCTTTGTGGTATATAAAAAAAGCTGAGCTCTATCCCATTTCAGATAGGCCACATAGCCAATTTCTTTTTTTTTCCACTTGACTTACACCTTCCAATAGTCATGATAGTTGTGCAGGAAATGGTAAAGTTTCACAGACAAAGTGATAATCATTGGTTCGGTAAACCATGTCTTGCCAGTTTCTAGCTACTGCTTAGATTTCAATTGGATAAAGTGGATTTCGTCAATATCGATTCTGATATTGATAAAGTTTTAGATTTTTTTTTCTTTGTTGTTTTTGTTGCCAGGTGTATATGCTTATTCTAGAAAGAAAAAAAAAATTTGGTAAATAATACAAAAACCGTGCAATTGCACCAGTTTTGGCAAAGTGGTATATGTATTACCAGAAACTAAAGATCATTTTTTTTGGCCTTAAGTAAACACCAAGAACAATGCAGAACAGTTTTTGCAAGAGAACATATCCCTTAAGGAAGGCTTGGTATAATGATACTAGTGACAGATTTCAGATATCTCTTCACTACTAGTACTAAACTAGGAATTCAAAGGAAAAGCTTCACGTATGAAGGTAATCAGAACGGATTATTCAACACTTGTGCAAAAGCAGTACACAGCAAAGAGGGAGGAAGGGCATTAGATATTAGCTTTTTTGTCTACAGCCTAACTGGTGTACCGAAATATGATCAACAGTTTAACTTAGTTGGACAAATATCAGTAGCTTAACTTAGCTGAACAATGACAAAAATTATTTTTTTATACTATAAACTGAAACGAGGAAGGTATATATTTCTAGGAAGTGATAGATCTAGTATATTAGAAGACAACTATTATATACTGCTATTTTATGACAGTATGTGAAATTTTGTTTTCTTGTACTATTGCAAACTGGTGTTGTTTTTTAACTCACAATGGATAGCAGCATGCACTGTGTGTGGTTAGTGAGGAATATTTTTTTTGCCTGGGGAGAGTAGGAATTAGTGTGCAAGAAGTGTGTTACAAACTTGTGAGTACATGTAGAGTGATGAGTTTTTGTTTATCCATCTTTTTGTTTCAGTATCCTCAGGATAAAATCATCCAACTTTGAAATCTGTTGAGCATTTTAGATTGCAAACTTCATGTTGCTGGGATATTGCATCACATAGTTTTATGCCATTATTATGGACAGATTTCTGAGATAAGCTCCTTTGTTCACATCTTAACCATGCAATATATTCATTTTTTGTGAAATTTAATTGTGAATTGCACTACTTCTTGGATCTATATGTATGTTTTTAACGTCAATGCTAATATTTGGTGCAACTAGATCAATTTTTCAAAGATCTATATACTTAATACTAAGTACCCAGAATATATAAAAAATCTGAATGGTAATGGAGATTGATGCTATCATTGCTATGTAAATGTCATATAATAATAATAATAACAATAATAATAATAATAATAATAAGTCTGTAGCCATGGACGCCCCTTTTGTTTTACCCCCCGGGGGGGGGGGGGGGAAGAGGTCTAGTATGGTAGTATGAACTCGGTAGTATCGGGGATAGTATACGGCAGACAGTCACTCTTGCGGCTAGGTCTAATATAGTCGATATACCTAAATTCGACGGTAACCTATTTTCGATGGTCATAAAATATCATGTGATCACTCGTGCAAATCTCGTTGGTCGAACGCAGTTCAGTGAGATTTCCCAGCGTGAATGTTTTTATTTTCGCTTGAGGTCATTTGAAGAAAAAAAAAACATATAATTTTTGCTTTTGTCTGTCCGTCGATGCCAGAGGGAGAAAATGTGTTAGAGCATTGAAAATAGGTTAAACCAGTATAGATCTGTCTGTGGCATAGCCGGAATACCTGGCTCGCCTGCAGCTATTTGCCATGCTCTGATAGACGCGGCAGGAGAGCCGTGCAATCATGTCGTGTCCACTCAGAAGGTGTGAAAAACGAGTCTAAAGGCTTGCAGGAGACAGGTCTTCCGGCTGTCTGTGGCACAGCCTGCCAGAGGCGAGCGATAATACATGTATCAATGGTTCTAAGTAGTACAACAATATAAATCGAACTGAATTTACCCAGTGGTACTACTTTAATCTCTGCCATTTGTTTATTGGCGGATAATAAGTTTAATATTTCGGTAAAATTATTTTGTTTTGTTTTTCTTGACTTTTCACGAGCTTGCAACCCATCGTTATTAAAACACAGAAGAGATACTGGAATAGAGGGGTCATCGAGCGCAAATATGGCCGTTACGTACGTCCCGTTACGGCGTGACTAAAAGGTATACCGGTATATTTATTTATTTATTTATTTATTTTGTTTCTGCCGTACAGAGTTCACAGCCATAATTATGCGAAATTATAATATACACATTGATGGCGATTAACTGTTAGTATGGGATAATTTAAAATTATCGTTTTATTGAGGGTGGGTTAGCCTTGGAAGGACGTCTCGGCAGTGGTTCCAGTCGGCTTCGGAAGGACGTCACGGTAGTGGATCCAGCTCTCATCCGTTGATGATCAGCAGTGCGGGTGGACTGTAGCTACGTGGCTCATGGAGAGACCAGTGAAGACACTTGTAAGTATGCTGGAGATCAGAGAAGAGCAATGCAGAGTGTGGACGTTCCTGGAAAGAACTTGACATCTTAGGGAGTGGCATCATTGCATACCATCTCTGATCATGCCCACTGATACTTGGTGACTGAGACACTGAACAAGTAGGTTGCATCCCCATTGTGATGCTAGCCTATCACACAGTCTCAGGTGGATTTACAATCTACGGAAGAATGTTTCATTGTGAAGTGCACCATCTTGAGGAACGTGGACTTGGTCTTTAAAAGTAGGAAGAGTGTTATGAATGTGGATTGTTGCTGGGCAGAGACCTTGATCGTGATGTCATCATCCTCATACATAGTGGAGTGTGAAGCTCAAACCTTGAACAATCGCCAAGTTTAGTTCACTGTGCAGATGTATCATCGTGTTCCTGGTCCAGGACTTTGCATGTATTTATGATGTTGTCTTTATAATGCCTTGAACTGTCATTACTACCTATATGCGGGATTCACCTGGAACTTTGAACAGACCTTGAAAGGACACCGAATATTGGACACGGTCATGATTTCTACAACAGGAACTTACAACCATGCCAGTATCAGATGTTTCGCCTGGACGGCTTTTGTAGTGGCCAGGTGTGAAGTATATTGTCTTTTGCATGATATGTAATAAAATATCTTCTAAATTCACTACAGTGGTTAGAAGTAAAACCCATCCTCACTCGACTCTAATGATGTGATGATTGGCCACTTGATATCTTTCTCAACCCCAGCTGGCAAATGTAGCAAACTGGAGCACGAGCAACATGGATAGAAGCATGGGTTATGATGGGTGCGGCACTGACGACTGCATCCATCACTGGAGTTTTTGTAGAGACACGTACAGTGCAATCTATTTTAGGCATGATGATTGTTCACTCATAACGTGTGTGCATAAATAAAATTCAGTCTGTTTGGTTGATGCCCTTTGTTCACCCGTGCAGCTCAAAATGAACATACATCTGAAAAGACACATCTAAAGTAACATTAAGGAACAGGTTTAAACCTTTATCCTGTAACTACTACTGCTGCTGCTGCTGCTGGCTTTTGCTGCTGCTACAGTTATAGTCACAAATGTATCTGGAAGAATGTTTAAACACAAAGTGATTCTGTGCAGTTTACATCCAGCCCATCTGGCTAATTAGTATACAGCATGGAATCAAAATGATCAATAGAAAGCTTCTTTTGTATGCAAATCCATTGTGTGTGTGTGTGTGTGGGGGATAAGTCAGTGGTTAAGCACCTGTCTTTGAAAGCTGAAGGTATTGAGCTCTAATCTCACTGAGGGCCAGCAGAAAAAAAAGAAGCAGGATCAAGTGTCATATTGGCCCCACAAGTCTGCTATCTATGGTGGGACATCACAACCCAAGTCTGGAACTCTGGATGGTGCATGCAGTGTGCTAGATGTTATGCTGTGAATGGGAAAGCTGATAGATGTACCCACATTCATGTGGGCCACCTAATAAATTCCACACAAGCAGCACAGAACAGAAACCTCCCGCGCTCCAACATTGCATATACCTACAGCACAATTCAGGAACTGGCTTCACGGTGTCCCCCTTCCAGCCCTGTTACCCCAGGAAATAATGGGTGGCTGTGGGTTGAGTTCTACAGCGCACCAAAGGGGACAGGCTGCTGTATTGTGCCTAATGTTAGGACTCTGTATGGGTAAAAAACGAAAAGTGTGACCCAGACACTTTAAAAGTTGTAGAAGTCCGACGTGGGCTTTTATAAAAACTGTAGAAAGTGATGTCAAGGTCTTATAAAAAGTGACATGGCGACATACTGAAAAATTAAAAAGTGACGTGCGACATACGGTAGCATAAATTATTTGGACTCATGCGGAGCACTAATGTTGCAATGGGAATGAGTCCCCCAAATAAGCCAAGATGATTAAGCCTGCACTGAAATGGGGAAAGCCGAATCATGGGTGAAGCAAGAACAAGAACAAGAAGAACAAATTAACACAAGTCAACAAGTCACAAGTCAGTCTACAAGTCAACACAATCACCCTTCCAGGATCTTGCGGAATTGCTGACCGCCATAGCCGAGGAATCTCGAGAGAAACTGATCCTGCTGGGAGGCGATTTCAACTGTAAGGACATTGACTGGTCAACAGGTACAGTCAAGCCAGGTGGTAACATTAACACAGTTTGTGATGACTTGCTACAGCTAGCAGAACAGCGTGGTCTCTCCCAGATACAACGAGAACCTACGAGAGAGAGGAGTGTGCTTGACTTGTACTTCACCAATAACCCAGGTCTGGTGAAATCACAGCATACCATACCCGACCTCTCGGATCATGACATGCTTGTGGTTGGCTTCTCCATACGTCCTATAACACAGACGAAGAAGCCGAGGAAAATCTTCAATTTCTCCAAGGCAAACTGGGTCAATGCCAGACTAGACACAACACACTTCGCAACAAGATTCATATCGAGTAGTGCCAACAGACCGGTGACAGAGAACTGGGTGGCCTTCAAAGACCATCTGATGAAGGTAATGGAAGACCATGTTCCCTCAAAGATGTCCTGGAGTAAAGTACAACTACCATGGATCACTGCAGCCATAAGGACATATACAGAAAGAATAAGCTGTACATTAGGGCCAAGAAGACCAAAGACATGGATACATGGAAGAAATTTAAAACCGCACGACCACAATTACAAGTCAGGAAAGATCTAAGACTGGCAGAGCATGCCTTCATCAACAACATCTTGATGGAAGGACTGGAAAAGAAGGACACCAAACCATTCTGGAAGTTTGTAAAGGCAAGAAGACAGGACAACACAGGTGTGTCCCCACTGAAGGCCCAGATCCTGAGTGACCAGTTTCAGTCGTTTTTTACGCAAGACGATGGGAAGCGACCCACCCTAGCTGGGACATCATACCCATCCATGCCAGAGATATCCATACACGTGGCGAGCATAGAGAAGATGCTCCGACAGCTCAAACCAACTAAGTCCTCAGGACCAGATGCCCTCCCAAACCGAGTTCTTTGAGAGCTGGCACCGGAGCTAGCCCCGGTATTAACCACCATCTTCCAGCAGTCACTTGACACC
>JAAUYG010007083.1_pt1 | contig 13556 bp, 8 predicted proteins | sample 7278091 | NCBI WGS metagenome assembly JAAUYG01 (sample SAMN14350201, study PRJNA611818) | marine sediment metagenome | isolation source: surface marine sediment (0.6m) | place: French Polynesia: Moorea | collected 2018-08
CTCTGGAAACATAATTTCTGACGAAACATTCTACACACAGAGTCAAATAATGGTGGAAAAAGTTCCCGAATTTTCGGCAGAATCTCTCTGCCTTCGTCAGGGGATGGTAAGATAATATTAATTCCTCACCTAGTCCCAGACAATCATGAATATTCATGAAATGTTCCTTAAAAATACTGCTGCAATTGCTATACAGCATCTCACCCACAATAATCCTCCTGATCTATCATATAACTTTTTAACTTTGCTAATTATGTTTCATAAGCCTGGTTATGAGCAATGCTTCCCTTTCTTATAAGGGAAAATCTCCAAATCTCCAACTTCTATGTGACCGTCCCCAAGGTTTCTCACAAGACAGAAAAGAAATCTTGGGGTCTCAGGACAAAAGATACTGCTCAAAACATTTAAGGGATCAAAAGTTAGCATAGCATAATACAGACATGTAAGGGAGCAAAGTTCCAAATGTTTAAGGGAGCAAAGTTAGCGTAGTTTGGTGTCAAATCAGTGGCCATACCAGCTACTAATTTGACAATAAACAATGTTATAGTGTTTGAACGTGTTTGAATGGGTAACGGTCATTCGCAATGGCTCTGATACACTTGTGTTTTGGGGGTGATTCTCCTCTGGGTTATGTAAAAAAGAAAGTTTTGCTATTTTTTTTCTGCCACAACTGCATTATCAAGCAAAATGATTCAACTAAACAGGACTACAATCTGGAAGGATTTTTCCCATTTTTTTTTCCAAATGTATGGCTTTGAACCTCTGATACCTTAAATATTTTGAGAGGTGTATTTACTGTTCCTGGACAGTACGTGGTCCAAACATTTGAAGACTGGACATAGCACCTTGAAATTGTGGTCTTATATGTCAGGTGACTTTAAAATAAAGATTCAATAGCCCAGATATGATCCACAATTGGAAGTTAAAATAAGTGGTCTTATGGTGAAGGTGGTTTTGTAAGTAGTACGGACCACTGCCCTGATAATTTGTTGCAATTTCTTTCTGTTAATATGACTAAGGGTTTCATAAGATATTGCAGATAAATGGATGGAATTCTGAGATGGTCTAATTTTTTTTTTTTTTTTGAGGTTGACGTGGTCTTAGTTAAGAAGTGGCTATATACAGGTTGGGTCTGTAATGATTGTTCAGGTGGTCCTGAGGAAATGGTCGATACTATATAATTCTCCTACAGTGAAAATCTTACTTTCCAACCAGAATTAAGAGCATGCTGTTTATAACAGTCTCATACATTCTATATATTCCAGCATCTCCTCTGCCTCGTCCTGCAGTCCCTGGCCAGTGTTGCCATGAATCCCAGCCACCATAAAACGTTGATCGACGCCGATGTGCCGGACACACTGATGCAGCTACTGTTACCGTCAGACGAGTGGTACTATACCAACCATTCCACGAAATACGCCCGCTACGTCAAATACCACGCAGCACGAATTCTGGTCTACCTGGGGCTATTCCATCGACTGGGTGGCCGGGTGGATTTGTTTGATCTCAAGCGTGAGTTACCTCAGCAACCACATGACTATATATAACCATCAACAGTTTTTTTAGCTCTGCTGCAATCTGCCAGGCAGAGTTAATTGAATATGGAGACGAAGGTGTTGTCTGTCCATATAGTCTGGGGGCCATCCCTTAACTTAGTTTTCTTGGAAACAACTTCATAGATTGACACCAAATTTTACATAACACTTCCACCCCCACCCTATCTCATGATTTTTTTTTTCACTTTTTTTCTCAAATATTTTCCACTTTCTAAATTTTTATAAATTTTCAAAGTTTTCTTCAACACAGTGGAAGATAAAAATTTCGAATGTCCTCTTTTCCTATTTGAGCACTCCTCCGGGGACAATATTTCCAAAGATTATGTACAGATTTTCAAAGTTTCAAATTTTGGATTTTAAACTAACTTCAAAATTTAAATGTAAAGTTTGAAGGTATACTATGGTATTACCGGTATACCTAATGGATACATTGAAAAATCGAAAGCTGGGTCAAGATACAATTGCGAAAAGGTATTTCGATATGAAAATTTCAAAATGGGTGCATTAATGTTTGAAACTTGACGCGCAACTTAGAAACCACAAATATCAACGGCAAAACACCTGCAACTCTGCTGGATATCCATTGGACATATAAACTTCTCTGTTGGGGGGCACTTGGGTCAAGTTGGACATCAAGGCCTCTGGGCCTCTTGTTTATGGACTCTAAAAGAAAAAAGACGTGATAATTCTGAAATATCTGTGCGCTCCAAGAATACTGTGACCACAAAAGTAGATGTTATAAAAATGTGATGTGGGTCTAATGATGCCAATGATCTGTTACTACCCATTCATGGAACCGATGATTCCTCTGGCATGTAATCATGTAGTTAGACACAGTCTAGTCAGTCCCTTGTAAGTTATTGTTTGTCAAGTCTGTGAACACAGGTAATATGAAGTGGGTACTTGCATGGCCATCATCATCATGTACATAGGTCTGACAATCAATTTATATATTTAAGTGTAAAAGAGAGAATTTTGTGTGTGAAATAAGCAGAAATAACTATTACAAACTGAGTTTAATTAGTTACTACTACTACTGCTACTACTACTACTACTACTACTACTACTACTACTACTACTACTACTACTATACTACTGTTGCTGCAATGTGTTGTGACAGTACTACTACTAATACTGTTACAACTATGAGTTGTATAATACATGTAGTAGTAGTAGTAGTACGAGTATAGTATTAATATTCATATATTCATAGCAGCAGCAGAAGAAATATAACAATAGTAGGAGTAGGAGTAATAGCGACTGAAGCAGCTCTCACTGTTTAATCACAATGTGTTACCCATACTTCACTCTCTACAACTGTAGACTTTCTCTTCTCTTTCTATGCAGCATTCGAGCAGTCAGATGGCGGTAACATTTTACACATGACATACCCAGAGGACACATTTATAGAGCAGATGGCTTTGGGGAAGCTGGTCATTAAACATCCAGACGGGAAGATCCGTGCTGGCTCTCTGGAAGGACTCATCCTAGAGATAATCCAGGTTGGGATTAGTTACCATGGAAACACAATGATCCCATTGTTGATGAGCAAGAATGCGCATGAAGAAATGAATACGAGATTTTGTTTTCCTCTTTGTATCGAGTGATTTAGATGATCTGTAGTTGTGGTCATCCACGTTGGTTCTTGTATATGTGTAAGGGAAAAAAGATTGCCAGTAAAATGGTGATATAGAAAAAGATCATGTTACCTAATAAGGAACATATACTAGTAAATAACCAAGTTTAAATTCCCACATTGAAACTTATTCAAGACACTCAACATGATTGTCTTCGTTTTTACTGGTAGTATGAGATTTATGTGATCAGCACAAGTTGACAGTTGGTGTAAATTCTGTGTCATTCAATTACTGTGGTTTTCAAAATGGTATAGTGACTGAATTATTCTTTTGAAAAGCTTGGTTGCTGTCATTCAGCCCTGTTATATACCAGTGCATGATCTCCGTTCTGGTCTGTTTTAGGATGCAGAGAAAGCAGCTCAGTGTACATCCAGTCACAGTTACTTTAGTAGTCACCCATTGCTAACGGCAACACTGTCAGGCGGCAGCAACGTCGCTATGTCGGGACGAGACAGTCACTACTCGCTATATCACTGGGGTCAGCATCAGCCAATCAGAGCCCAGGTTTCTATGTCGAGTGGCATCAGCTCACAATGGGATGGCGACCGTCACTATAGCAGCATACTTATCCACGATGACCTAACCAAACATCCACTGAGGGAGTACTTCTTCCAGGCGCTGCCCCTGACAGTCCATCCAATCATAATCCTCCGTCTACTTTGCCACAAGATGTTTGGGAACATGCTGCGGAGGAAGTCGCAGTTCTCCGCTAACAATCTCGTGCCTCCCGTTGTTGTAGAAACTGACTCGTGTCCTCCACGACCTCCATCGCAAACCGATGACTCGCGTGACAACGCGGCTTCAAAGAAACGTCGAGCCAACCTTCATGTTCAGATCTCCACACCAGAGAGGGTGGATACCGATACAGAGGAAGATGAAGCTATTCGGATTAAACGCAGACGAACACGACGAGCTGGATCTATGGATAAACATCTGATGCGGTTCAGCTCTGTGAAACGCCGCAGCGGCAATGCTTTAGCCATGGGGCTCGCCATCAAGGCTATTGGCGACAGTCTGATGCATCCCCTAGATCTCAACGTATCCCAGGGCTCAGAAATGGATGCGCTGGATCAGTTTGACCTAGACGACAAGCCGAAACGTAATAATCCTTTCCGACTGCCAAATCTTCGCCGCCGCTCCAAGTCGCAAGGCTACATAGCTGGATTCAAGGAAGTGATAGAGGATCCACAGACAAGTCAGCTGTCGCTTAAGTCATCCGGACAGAGTCTGAATAAAAACTACGAGCTCGAGGTGAAGGAGCTGCAGCGAGAGCTCATAAACCTTCCAACATACGAGATTGATACACATCATCGCCTGGATGCCCCACATTCTCCGCTCCTCATGTCGCGATCCAGTTCTGTACCAGACCTGGAACCGAGAGCAAGCTCAGAGGTCATCTCCAGGGATACCGGAGCTGACCTCCAGTCTGTAGTTACTGGGTCGACGCTGGTGGAGGAAATGCCTGTTGATGCGGAGACCTCACAGAGACCAGTGTGTGAGATATCTATCACTGCACATGCTGTGGAATCCGATACATCTGGAATGGCTAAAAACAACAGCGCCATTGACACGTTACTGTCGAATGATCCAGAAGGCCAGAGTTTGTCTCAGGAGCAACAGCAACACTTGCTCCAGCCATCCAAGTGCAGCCCCACCAGCGCAGACAGTACCACCAATGACAGTGCCAGCACTATGTCTCCGCCCACCAGTGATGTCACACCGATCATCTTCAAGTTCGCTGCGGCCACACCGTGTGAGAGTCCTGCCTCTTACTCAGATCATCTGGAGAATGAGCAGACAGCGTTCGGCTTGGTGACAACATTCGGAGAGACGGACTCAATGCCGGTGACACAGTTGATCGAACACCCACCACAGTTCCCCAACCAGTGTCTCCAGACTGTGCCGATGTCACGGTCCGCCGAGGTCATCCACCAGGCCGTGGCCGCTCTTCATAACACCAGTAATCCCGACCTGGCTATAGAGATCCAGGTCGGTAAGCTGCCAGCTATGAGGCATCAGTCCCACTCCCTAGACGAGACCTGCCTGGATCTAGGCAAGTCGTCTGGATCGCACAAGGGCCGACCGATGAGCCTGCTGTCTGTTAGTTGCCAGGAGAACAGCTCCATGGCAACCAGCCATGACAACCTCAACTTGTCACCTTCTGGAAGTGTTCACTCTGACCTGAAGAGTCCGAATTTCTCGCTGATGGTACCCAGTCCTGGCCTGGAGGTTCCACTACAACATAGAGCCATAATGAAGGTTGGTACATGTGCCACGTATTCCTCACATTATAACTTACTGATACACATCACTACAGTAGGATATTAGGGGTAATATGCACTTTCAGACTCGGGTTGATTTGGACATAGGCACTAGACTGGTCCACCCGTCATAATGCTACCATTCAATTTTGAACAGCCATTGGGTTAGAACACTGGGTTCTCTCTGAATGGGTAAGATTATGTGTATTAGATCCAAATGAATATAGTACACACAGACATACTGAAGGGTTTCATGCTACATGTATCGTGTATAGCTACACGTTCTGGTGTATGTGGTATTGTGACTATTTTAACATGGAGCTCGGCATACGGTGAATGCTACCCACAGATAATCCATATTTCATTACACGTTTGAAATTGATTGGACAGACATGACAGTTGTGAACGGCAAGCTAGCATAAGATTGATGGAAGGCTTTTCTGTCAGCAACATAACGTTGATTATAGCATGTATAGTGAAGCAGGATGTGTGAAGTACCATCTGTCATGAAGGGAAATAATTTCCAAAAAGAAATACCACATATTTCACCATTTTTGAGCCTCTCTTAAGAGATAACACATCTTGAAAGACTAAACGTTTCATAATTGTGTTGAACATGTTTCAACATTGGTTCAACTGTATTAGAAAGATTCAGGTGTTCGGGTATTCAGGCAATAAGGATTGTCAGGCATCTAGCAGCAGAGCGACCCGGGCAGAGCGACCACTGACAAAAGCTAATTTAATTTTTAAAAAAATGATCAATAATTCCCAAGTGGTCTTTTTAAACAGGTCAAATAGATATCGGCTGATAAGAATTTAGGATGCATAAAATATGGCACAGCTAGTGAAGACTGAAAAGCAATCTGTGCCAATAATGCATTGCCTGGCATGTAACGCTGGCAAGTAGCAGAAGATTAGGACAGTAAGACGTGAAGCGATAACTCATAATTAGTTATTTGAATGAGGGTAGGTTCACTGACTAGGCCCACAATACTGATCCTAGATGATAAATTAGAGAAAGTATTATAATGCCAGAACAAAAACAATGCAGACTCTCTAGTGATCAGTGCATTAGCAGCAATGTAGTGGTATATATGTCGTATTGCTTTGAATAGGTCACTTTTCAATTAAATGAATAAATAGTGACATTGTACTTGGGTATAATGCCTCACCTCCCTGTTAGATATCGTAAAGTAATTGTAAACGCATGATGCAGGTATGTAAAATTAAATGCTGTACAAAAGTAGGGGAAAATCCCTGACAAAGTAAAATGCTAAGCAACTAAATGTTGGGCCTGTCAGAAACTTTGTGAAATCACAAGAAAAACATGAATAATTAATAGGCAGTATAAATAATGGAAAATAGAGTTGTATTTGATATTGAAATATTTCAATTTTGCAGCTGATAGAGACGTGGATCTCGGTGTGTCCCCTGGACCTGGAGTGTGATAGTACAATGCGCAAGGAGGTGAAAGATTTCCTGCACAAGATGGCGTCCCTCGGCCCAGAGTACAAACATTGGAGCCAGAGAATGAAGGACGCACTGAGACTGGAGGTCAGAGAGAGAGAGAGAGAGAAAGACAGACCCTCCCAAATTCTGTGCTCCGAAATTGGAAATTCTACGCTCAGAAAATGCAAATTCCGTGCTAAACTTCTGTGCATAAATATAGAAATTGTGCTCTCAGAAAATTCCAATTTTGCAGTAAAAAATGCTCTAAAATAGACTGCCAAAATTCTGTGCTCAGAAAACAAATTCCGCACTAAAAATCGAAATTATGTCATGGAAAGTCTACTTTTCCGCGATTTTTCTGCGCCAAATCGGGCATTTCCGCACATTTCCATGTTTATCTGCACCCATCCGCAATCACGGAATCCTGTAGGGACTGTAAAGAGAGAGAGAGAGAGAGAGAGAGAGATGAGTCAAATGGACAACTGGAAACATACAGATTGGTGGTTTGACTTGATTCAGTTTAATTCATTGTTGACGTTTTTCAAATATGCAGCATGAGAGGCAGAAACGCTGCATGGACCAGAGAAATCGCCCCCGTTATCTTTTCAAATATTCCCCCTAAGGAATTATAGTTAACAGATTATATATTAACACCAACAAAGTAGCCTGATTTTGAATACAGCAGTAACTCAACACTTAGCTAGACAGCCACTAATCTATATACCATATTGTTGATATTCAGAGATCTGATGTAAAATGCTGGGGGAGGGTGAGAGGGGGGTGGGGGATTGGGGCAAGAGATTGAAATACTCCACACTATGACCATAGAAGCCACACTTAATGAGGAGAAACTTGAGTTTGTCACAAGAGGTGGCCACTGCACCAGTATTGGTGATGCAACTTACAAATTTTGTTAAGTACTTTGTTAAGCTGATTTTTTTTTTAAAAAATGACAGAATTTACACTTACAGTAAAGAATTAATAATGGTTCTAAATACACAGGAAATCTTTGTGTACAGGTGCACCAATACAAACCCTAAGCTTTTGCGTCACTGCTCTGGTCACAGATTCTGAAATACAATATTTAGAAAGAAAAGAAATGTCACTAAATTTTATTTTATACTGAATTTAAATTATAAAAAAAGTAAAATGTAATTTAAACTTTCACCATATATGCTTCTGCTGCAGGAATCAGTGAGCCAGAGGGATTCTACGGAAGCCTCGGACGACATGGAGAACACTCACCTGCAGTATAAAAAGGTAACTAATATAACAACGTACACAGTGAGTGCAGAGAATGTATGCATCTTTCCAAACTCTGCATCTTTCCAAAGTCTACATGGTAGTATGGTGAGTCAGCAGAGACATGCTGCATCATAGAGTACCCAGGCAGGCCCATCGGGTTATACCACCCTTCCAAGTGTCCAACCCGCGCTGTCTTGGACTTATAGCCATTTTGGTCCCTATTTGGTCCCATTTGGTCCCTATAGCCATTGTGGGGCACATTCGACCTAATTGAGCTTCGTCGATCATCCACAGTTAATTGGAAATGTTTGTGGCACTACTTTTGACAGAATGTGAGCTGATCTGTTTTGGCACAAAAGAAAAGAAAGAAACAAAAAAACATTGAATGTCATTAGTCTAGGCAGCTTCCACCAATTCTCCGTTTGGAGATGTCGGCGGACTCCTGCTGCAACATATGTTAATATGCAATACTCACGACAGAATATGCATAGTAGGTCATCTGATGTATGTGAAAATAGGCTTTAGGAAGATTCCAAGACAAGTGTTAGAGTCCAGGACAAGTGTTGAACTCTATACTGGGAAAGGTGGTCTTATACTAGTGCCTGACTGCAAGTACAGGTTTTCAACATGCATGCTACATTAGCTTAGAACTAAAGCAAACCTTACAATGCTCACATAAACTTTTTATAGGAATTTTTTATTTTGAATTTTTCTGAATCATTTCATGCCAATATACAAGATATGGTATTTTTGTTATCTGTGAAATTACTTTTATCTTATGTTAGAACTGATTAACTTGCTTTAAAATAACACAAACCTACCTCTGGGTCACTTTTCAGGCAAAGAAAGTTTCCTTCTAACTTTATCATTTCTTGCCTTTAAATGAATACCTACCTGTTAACTATTTGGTGGCGAAATACAATTGTATAAAACAAAAAAAAAAGGGAAAAAAAAAGTTTCCAAACAAAAGGAAGGAGAGAAATAAAAACTTAACAAGTGCAACAATGGGCCACATATGCATTCCTTTGCAATCAATAAAGGCCTCTCTAATTTCTCAAGGTATATAGGATAATTTTGGCCTTCATTCAGGGCACAGATCAGCAACAACTGCACGCATGCCGACATTTCTTTTTGTGGACCTCGCTCCATGTTTTACAGCTGATATCATGTTTGGCAGTATCTGTATGGGCCTTGGTGTCTGTTTGTCTTGGTCTATAACCTGACCTGCAGTTACTCTTGCCCATTGATACAGTATACATCAATAAACTGGTGTGTTATTTACCGTTTCTGGAAGACTTGAGCCTTGAACTGATCTTGTGCATGAAAATACAACAATACCAAGGTCACATTAGGGGATTTCTGAAGTCAATTATAATTACACAGTAAGTTCATTGATAGACTTAAAATCCTATTTGATTGCATAAGGTAGCTCTCAGAGTCGCAAGAACTCTTATAACTGTCCTGAACTTAAGTAAAATAACCTTTTTGGTAGCAGTCATCAAATTTTAAGCTCAACATTTTTGTGAGGATACTCCGGAGCCAATTTTCTATGATCTGAAGCATAAAGGATAGACTTACGTACGCTAGTTGGCAGCACAAACACCGGCGGAGGATCCAAGGCCCCATGCCCCCCCCCCCCCCTCGGTCTTAAAATCTCTCTGCTAGAAACCCAATAAAAAAGCATCTTGAATTCATGCAAAAGTGCCTTCAGATAGCAGCAAAACACAACAATTATTTCAAAATTTTCCAGGGGGGGGGGGGGGGCATCCCCTAGACCCCCCTAGCAATGTAACTGTTTTCCATGCTTAAGATCTGTTTTTGTCTTCAGCTTTTGGAAAACCAAGCCCCGGGATGTATCCATGTTTGCAGTGTCAGAGACCCAGGCTGCCAGTTTACCATTTATGGCAATACATAGATGTGCTAACAGTTCGGTTCGCATTGTAATGTAAACCCACGAGGCCACCATGTGCCGGCCTGTGCCCAAGTGGCCACCTTTCAAATTTCAGCGCCTTGTAGGAAACCAGTCACCCCCTCATCCCAGTTGAACACTCTATACCCCAGCCATCCCCTCACCCCCCCCCCTCCAAGCTGGGGGTAGGTACTTGACATTGTTCTATGCATGCATGTTTTGAGGACACAGTGTTTGGACCACTCAGTAATCGCTGTAGCATTCACCCCACTGAGACCATCCCGTCGGCCCATCCTGCCTACCTTCCGCCACACCTCCACCCCTCTTACACCCGAACACCCCAAACACAACCAGGTTTTCCCACGGAAGAATAAATTACTAACAAAACAGAGGGGTTTAAATTGCTAACATAATACAAATCGGAACTCGGATGATTCGGGTCGTGATTTGGTTAGCTGCTGAGCAACACATGGACGCTTCAGGTTTTTGACGAATGGGAAGTGATGCTTGCTGTCATCGCTAGTTTAACGAGGTGACAGTATTGAGAAAGTTGTGACCCCAAGATGTGTGGCAAAATTTAGATATATATATATATATACCTTGGTGATATGGATATCTGATATTCTGAATGATATGAAATCCCGGATATCATACCAGTCAAGCATGAGGTAACTATGCATAGTTGTAGCATGTTGTTGTGACAACACCTGCATGGTGATATCACCTGTGGTACTAGATAAAGCATTCTCTGGTGTTGATGGAGTTCATTAAGTATGCGACAGAATACCTGGTCGTGATTTAATTACCCTGTACAGTCCTACCGCGTTTTTTTATGCTCAGTGAAGTTGGAAGAACTTAAAAGCAATTAATAATTCATGCATGGCTGCTGTTTGACCCAGTCTCAATGAAAGCACTGGCTGCATGGTAATAGCACTTAGACAAGGCAAGTAGATTTTACTATACACATATATTCTAGATAGAACTAAAGAAACTGTTCTTCAATAAACATACTAGGGATACAATGACGCTAAAATTTCCATTTATGGGTAACTCAGTTGTAATTTTTGTATCAAAGTACAATATAGAACAACTCTGTAGGTGCAGACCCTAGTGAAAAATTGGGCCTTGTCATGAACATAATGAAGACATGATACATGCATCTCTGTAAAGTATGAGACTGATGGACCTTGCTGATGAGTCATAGCCTTGTTGTCATGTCTTCAATCACTGAGGTGAATGAATGGTAAGAGCGACTTAATTGGGACACACCTGCATTATTCTCTAGAAGTGCCAGGTAATTTAAGGCTTATTTTAATTAATTATAGACCCTTTATTCACCTGATATTCCATCGAAGTAAACATATGTATATCATCCACTGGGTTTTATTATTCACTAGATTTTATTAGTGGATTTTATTAGTTCGACTATCAACTTAATGAAGGCGAAAATACTTGCATGATTGAACTGAAAATTTTGGTTTATTCCGTAAAGGTACATACAACATGTATATGCAATAGTTACGCACACTGCTTACCCCAAACCCAGTCTAAGTGGCGGTGTCTATTGTCAAGGTGTCTTCATTTTAGTACGGGTAGATGCTGGGTTAGATAATTAGAATGAAGCATGTGAAGCCCAGAGGTGGTTGCCGGAGGTGGGGTAAAACCAACCATGATGGCAAACTGTATACATTGTTAGGGGTCAGGTTTCTAGGCATGTTCAAAGTGTCACTATCAGTGCAAGGTTTGTTTACAAATAGGTATTAGGTTAGCAACCACTGCTGCTGTCATAAAGCCTGAGGCTAACATGGTATAAGGCTAAGAGCCAAGGGGAAACAAATTTTCATGGCCAAAAGATGACATGTGGACATATGTTAGCTAGATATGATTGGGGTTAGTCATGTAGATCACATGGCTTATATTTAATGGTATTATTGCAGTTTCTTTATTATGGACTGTTAAGGTCTTAAAAGACTATGGCCATCCATGTGTTAGTTAGGCTATGGAATGAATGAAGCAGGTAGGTCGTAACTTCATGTACCACAGTTAATCAAATGAATTTCTGACATTCAAATTTAGAATACTGCATGTAGAAGCAGGGCTGGAGTTCTCGAAAATAATTAGGTAAGTCACTTTTGACTTAAGTCAGATTCGTACCCAATTGCATTGCTCAGATTGGTGTCTTAAGTCAAACTTATACTCAAGTACAATGGTCCTTCTCTTAAAGGACACTCTAGAGAGGACACCCGTCTAGAAGGGACACAAATTCTTGGCAGAAAAGACCATGAATGAATGTGATACTCCCCCTTACCAAAGGGCATTTCTCTAATAAGGGCAGAATTGTTGGGCAGAAGGGGTGCCCCTATTAGAGGGGGACTACTGTATTTTTCAGCACTCCAGCCCTAGGCCAATACAGGTTATTGGTCTGATCATATTTTATACCCAATTATACATATATTTACATAAACATTTAATTTACTAAATATGTCGCTTACAATAAATTAAAAGTTCATAGTTGAATCTTGTCCAGGACATTGCTGATCCCAAATAAGTGATGAAACTTTACATTTTTAGGTCCCTAAGTAAAAATTGTCCACTTCTACATTTTATAGTGGTACAAAATTAAACCTTGTACAGTAGTCCCCCTCTAATAAGGACACCCCATCTGCCAAAGAATTCTGTCCTTATTAGAGAGGTGTCCTTTGGTGAGAGGGAGCACCACATGGATTCACAGTACTTACTGCCAAAAATTTGTGTTCTTTATAGAGGGGTGTCCTTTCTAGAGCCGGGTGGTGTACTATATACATGTGTGGAAAAATTGCCAATATGCTAGATTTGCCCTTCAGGAACATTAATTTATAGGAACAAGACAACAGTTTGTTTCTTCAAAGAATATTGTCTTGCAAAAAGGCAGGTACACTACATAACAGTGGTGTATGCTTATTTAAACCCCCATGTCACCATAACACAGACTTTGCGCAAGTTTAGGATTTTGTGTTGTAGCTAGCTATGCCACTGACACGTGCTCTCTTGATTCATGCATCAGTTGAATCATACAATCATTGTTGGATGTATGCTCAGAGGTTAGATGATACATACTGGTGTGTGAGTCACTCTGCTTTCACTATCTGATCCAGAGATTTGATCCGGACATTTCCACTATCTCAGCAGGAGAGGACAACAATGTAATACTAGTATTGCCAGTGTAACATGGTAAATGTGGTGCGCGGTGTGTGTCCAGAGGGGGGGGGGGACCACCTGTTAATATTGGGGGAATAGATCATAAACTGCTGTTTACCCTAACACTGCAGTGTATTAACTTACAGTAAGCAACAATGTTTGGCACAATGTGGGTGGTTCTAAGGAGTTTTATCCCACGTTTATGCTCCACATTTAACATATATCTATTTACGGCTGTTTAAATTCGAATTAAATTCATATGTAAAATTGTACCGGGGGGGGGGGGGGGGGGGGTGGTGAAGAAAAAATAAAAGAAAGGGAA
>JAAUYG010009027.1_pt1 | contig 13554 bp, 17 predicted proteins | sample 7278091 | NCBI WGS metagenome assembly JAAUYG01 (sample SAMN14350201, study PRJNA611818) | marine sediment metagenome | isolation source: surface marine sediment (0.6m) | place: French Polynesia: Moorea | collected 2018-08
AACACAATTGTTTACTTTGCACAGAATTGCCATTGGCTTTAGATCAAGTGCATTCAGCAAGTCATTTTTCTTTGCTTGCTGTCTGGTTGCCAGATGGCTTGCGTTTCGTTAACGATGTGTCACGATCTTTTTGGCAAATATGACTGATTCCTTTCTTTTGACACACAGGGCACAAAGCCACCGGAAGAGGTGCCGAGGTTCGGTGCATACGGTGGAGTGGTGCAACGCAGAGCATTTGCGGACGCCGGGATGTACAGGACGTCACGGCACGCTGAGAGTTCCTCGGACGAAGATAACAGTGACGATGAAGACTCCTTCCTGTGGAACAGAAAGAAAATGAGGTACAAGGGCTCTGCGACCTCAGACGGAAACGGAGTATTTATCAACCCTCTTCTGCAGAAAAAGCAGAGAGAAACGTCCGAGAGCGAAGTTAGTGACAGTTGCCAGTCGCCCGTGAAAAGTGGCTTGCCTGCTCAGAACGTAAAGACATCAGACGCGATGGGGGCAAGCACTGGAGGAGCCAAGCCAAAGAGAAAACGGAACAATGTTTGGGGAAGCGTGATGACTGAACAAACGTTGTCTCACACAATGGGAGGATTTGATGTGAACATACCTCTGCAGGAAAAAGCTGAATTCGTTGAGGATAGAAATGTTGAAAATTATGACTTCACCCTGAAAAGTCAAGACGAAAGGCCAGATCCTGTTGCATTTGATGATCAAGATATGAGTGAAAAAGGCGCTGATAATGAAGAACCACCTCAGGATATCTGTGATAAAGAGACGTTTGGAAAAGAAGACGAACAGAAGCGAGAGGAGAGGATGAAAAGGAAACGGAAAATCAAAGACAGGCTGGGAGATCGCCCAGGTGACCAGGAAGAGAACCGTTTGTCGGTGAAAGAAAGATTGGGAAAGAGAAGCATCAAGGATCGGTTGGGAGAAAAAATTCCAGTTATCGTTGAAAAACCAGAGGGTTACATCGACGTGACTGAAGAGGATAGTGACGCGAAGGTTGTCAACGCCCTTGTGGAAAATTTAAAAGAACCAAAGGTGAAACTTATGGGTGAGTTCAACTTTGTTATCTTGCAACCCAAAGAAATCTGGGTCTCTTTCTGTAACGAATGACCGTCATACTGAACTAATGTTTTCTCTTTTCAGCGAATATCGTGGAAGTTCTGGGGAAAAAGAATGCAATTGATCTGATGCACGAAACGGAGATGATTGAAGCTCAGGGAGGCATGATGACCAATGTAAGTTCAGAATCACATTAGCAAGAAAGATCACCCTTGTCACTCCTGCTTGAAATACCTTCGTTGATCCTCTTGCACTGTGGGTTTTTCTCACGGAGGTTGTGCTTCATTTGGGAAGAAGGAGCAAGAGTTCCTCATGCAGGCAAAAATCTGAAAATTGAGTGACAGCTGCGAAAAACGAATTCAATTTTGACAATGTCTGCTTTGGAAGCCTCGTGCTGTCGTTTTGACGCACATTTTTGTCTTTTACTCACATTCGGTTCTTACTCCAGGACAACTCGAGGAGACGCACTCCCGGTGGTGTGTTTCTGCAGTTGCTGAGATATGATTCTGGACTCTCAAACGAACAAGTGAAGAAGATATTCGAGGAGGAGAGAGTTGTGGAAAATCGTGCAAGGTGAGAAAGTTGGTCAACTCTTCTGGTGAGATAGTTGGCAGTTTTTCTCACCTCATGCCCAGTTATTTTCAGTCGACGCGCTGGAAGCAATATTTCTTTTCTGGAAGCGCTTTTGTCTTTTTGCAGTTTGGAATTTCTTTCCACTTCTTGATTCCTTCCAATTTGTCTTTTTGAGTTATTTTCTCTTTCGTCATTGTTTCCTGAGGAAAAAGTGAAGCCAAAAACCTCAATCTCGATACTGACGTAAATGAAAGGCCACATGATTCTTTTGCAGAAAAAAGAGGGCAGCAGTTTATCGGAGAAAGAGGATGGAGGAAGCGAAAAGACGACAGGGTGACGTGAACTTCCTGGAATCAATACAAGAATATCAGTCTGTCAAAGAACAACTGAAAGAGGACGAAACGATAGATAAGATTCTGAACAATGAGGATGTAATCGTGGACTGTAAGAAAAGCGAAGTCGACGAAACGAACGGGCACAAAATGAAGGTCGAATTTCTCGTTGACGACGAGTTGGGAGAGGTTCCAGACATTGAGATTGGCGACATGTAAGACCAACAAGAGTGTAGATTCTGTCTCTTTGCTTCAGAATTGGTGTTCCATTTTCGTTCAGGAATTGAGCATGAAATGCGTGGTGTTCGTGTTGCAAAATTTGTTGGCTGAGAGTTTCACCATTCCACGTTGTGCGTTTCGAGCAATTTATTGGTGATTGCAAAACATGACAGTAAAGTCGTGAAACACTTTTTTCCTCTTTTTTTTCTTTATTCTGAAAGAAATGTTTTGTAACAAACAGCAAGCAACGTCATTGGGGTTTTGAAGCGAGCAAAGAAACTTTGTTTACTGAAATTTTATGACAGGAAATATTTTGTGTGAACTGAAGTCGAATTCAGGTGGTGTCTGCAAAAGAACAAAAAATTTCTGTTTGTTGTCTTTTCAAGTATGGTCTCACAATTACAGTCGTCATTTTGTTTGTCGGTCAAGAATAATCTGTTCACAAGATGGAAGACAATAAACGCGATCTGAAAGTCTGTCTACAACTCCGCAGTTTACACTGACCCATCGGGAAGGTACTCCCCATGACATGACCGCTTCATGGTGGGCGGGGGAATCTTCCACGATGACGACACGTACATGACTCCACAAGGCCGCCCGTTGTTACCCAAACTATGAAATCATGATACTTACGGTGGAATCTTTCTTGTGACCCCCCAGGAGAAGTTTTATCACGACAAAATTCGTTTTGCTGATTTTTATCAACGTCTGAATCTGAAAATACGTACAGGACATGCCGATGTACAAGGACCAAACAATACCAAGATTTTGACCACGAAGACAAACTTTCGTTCGAAACATCTGAAAAAGTCATCTTACTTCTTCGTTGGGGCTGGGCAGTGATTCGTACAAGCTCTTCGCCTGTTGAAAACACTTGCAGGACCATCTGTACATGTCTGCAGACGTGGGACGAAGCTCAAACTTTCCCACATCAGTCATTTCCTGCAGAAAATTCACAAACCTCAGTTTGTTCTGCAGGATTACAGGCAGACAGTGCAGTGCAAAGGGGGAGGGGGTCACTAGCCGGGAGGCAAGGAAGGCGGTGGTGGATGACCACGCAGATGCTCCGCTTTCAGTGTGACGGAAACAAGTATACGCTTTGTCAGCGTAAAGGGCGCCCGCCCCATCCTATCACTCACGTGACAACAGAATACCCATCACGTGATCATCATGTTAGGCGGGGGGTCCTGCATGACAATGACAACGACAGACAGTGCAGTGCAAAGGGGGAGGGGGTCACTAGCTGGGAGGCAAGGAAGGCGGTGGTGGATGACCAGGCAGATGCTCCGCTTTCAGTGTGATGGAAACAAGTATACGCTTTGTCAGCGTAAAGGGCGCCTGCCCCATCCTATCACTCACGTGACAACAGAATACCCATCACGTGATCATCATGTCAGGGGGGGGGGGTCCTGCATGACAATGACAACGACAACTCGTACAAGACTCCATAAGGCCGTCCCGACTTCGTCGCGCTGGTCCACTTGAATCCAGAGATCGAATTAGAAATTTCACCCTTGTGTTGGCTTGACAATCAAAAAGCAAGGGATGTCTCCTTGCGAGGGTAGCTTGCCAATACTGATGGCATTGCACACTTTCCACGATCAATTAATGTGAGCTAAGGGTGTTACGTCGGTCGTGTTACCTTGAATTGAGGGTACTGGATAGGCGGAGGTGTCCCCACGTGTCCAAACGGCGCAAACCGGTGATTGTAACGAACCTCTTCGCTGTCGAAGTCAAATTTCGGCATCGGCAACTTGTTGTCCATTGTCAGTCCAACAATTGCCTGTTACAAAGAAATGAAATATGAATTTCTTTCCAAATGGCATGTCTGTCTACACTGAGGGCAGCAATGTGTTTTCCTCCTGCAGACACATTTTTTCGTCTTTGATAGACGAGACCTCTCTACCTTGTAGTATCCTCCACACAGGTTCTGCGCTGCTTGGCCTTCAATGATGGCACGCGTGTGAGGCCTGGTCTTTCGTTTCTTCTTCGTCTTTTTGTTTACTCTCCCTTTCTGTTGTTGTTCTGGGAAAACCAAAGGACAGTTGCATTGTACCATTTATCGAGAACAAAAACATCAATTTCTTGAAAGTCTGCTCTCAGAACTACATTTCTGGACGAACAAATTGAAAGAACACCTGTGATGGCTTCTTGTTCCAAGAGAAAACTGTCAGCTCTGGACAACATTGATATGAACCAATTGTACAAACATTCGTAAAGGTACCTGAAAAAATAACCAAGAAGTGAAACAGAAACACTCAAGGAACATCATTTTCTTAGAACTTCTACGCCACAATGCGAAGACTCACAGTTTGTACAAACCAAAAGATGTAGTGGTACTCGTGAACAGCATACAACTCCAGCTCAAATCCTGCCAGCAGGTAGTTGATCATCACTTGCAGCGTGTGGCACAAAACCCAATTTCCAAAGCAAGCTAGGTGCTGCCTGTTCGGATCCAACTTCTTCAGCATCGAATGCAGATATGCATCCACTTTGTCAGCCTGAAAACATTTCAGACAAAGAACTGTTTTGTGCAGAAAATCCTTGTCAATATTTTGCGTTGGATTCCAGGGAAAGACATGACAGATCCACAAACAGCCACACGATTCAAAAGAGTATCCTAATTGTTTGAAGGGTGTGGCCCAAATTGGACCAAAAAGTGCGTCTACGATGAAGAAGCAACGAAAAGCATCAATCCTGCTGACCTCGTCCTGTAGATTTGCCAAGTCCTCCAGTAAATGTCCGTACTTGTCCCTCTGTCGGGCTCGATTGTGACCAGATATTTGAAAGACGGAACAAATTGGCCTCACCGCGTGCGTCAGAAACGTGTCTATGTAGTCTTTGGCTTGTGCGTTGTTTGCCAGTTGATTTCTGAAATATTTTTCTTTCACACTGCAAACTTGAGAGTAACTAAACCAGACAACGGTCACCAAGAAACAAAAGCACAACAGTATTCTGCTTCATCTGGGTGCCTTACCTTGGCATTAACGCCGGAGGATTAATGAATGTCCTGATTGTGTCTCTGAAAACGTCAACAATGTTGTGGGATCCCCATACACGTCTGTTAGGCGGCAAGAAAACCAGTTGCAGCAAGGACCGTGACAAAACACATGGAGACGTTTTGCTGAACTCAAAGAAGAACTCCTGCAAGCAAGACAACAGGAGAAGAAAATCACTTGCAAAAACCAGCGTCAATGGTCCTCGAAGGTGTTAAAGATTTTCTATTTGTTTGACAGAAGTGAGAAGGAGTCAACTTACAAGCGCAACATGTAAATTGGTCAATTCCGTTATGCCGCAAACAGCTTTCAACCTGTCCACCAGTCCGAGCAGATACTCCATTGTTTCATCCCTGCACCTTATCTTGGCGTATCTTGGGATGGTTGGTGGCAGCAATCTCTGATTCACCAGAGGCTCAAATCCCATGATTGTCGGATAATCTGCAAACGAAACGAAAATGGTTCATCAAACTTTGTCCGTCTTGCCAATGCATTCTTTTGTTGCAGGAATGAAATCAGTTTTTTGTGTCCTTTAAAAAAAAAAAAAAAAAATTTAAAAAAAAGCAAACGCCAGAGAGCAGTAGATCTACTTTGCTTCCAAACAAAGAAGGCAAAAAGTTGGAAGCAAAGATCTTGCGTCAGCCGAAAGGTTTGGCGCTCCAAATACACACGCCCCAACAAACGGCAAACAAAAGAGAATTCCCAGTGAAGATTTTGCACAATGGGAATGTTTCCTTCTGCACAGTTTTCTTTTTCTGAACTGGGCACCATTTCCACCAAGTTCCTTTTTCTGTAGCTCTCCTCGTCAAGATAGATTTCGTTTTTGCTTCATGAGAAGTTGTTCCTGCGTGAAAGCCTACCAGAGGCAGTTTCTTCTGCTTCGGGAGGTTTGATGCCAAAGTGTAAACTGCTCTGCATCACACGAATGCTGCCGCTCATCTGTGCCAACAACTTGTGCACATCATTCACAGTAAGAGGCTGAAACATCAAATTTGTCATGACGATAGTAAATTTTGTTCGCAGAAGATTGCAATGAGGGCAAACAAATGAGAATTAAATGGACAAAATTCTGCAGTTAGTTGACCTGGAAAGACCCACCTTTTCCTTGCTGAAAGTTATCAGTGTTGTGAGCAGAAGTCGACAGAAACGTATCCGAGAGAACAGCGCTTCGGTAAGCTGATGCTGAAAGACGTGAAATGCTTCTGACAATGGAATTTTCTTGAGGTATCGACACGTTGCATCAAATTTGCTCTCTTTGTTTTCAATGAAGATGTTTGAATGGAATCATTTGTTCGCATTGTCGAGCCCAATTCACCAAAGAAACAAACCTCTTTCTCCACATCTGCGTCCCTCTGTTCGCCAGGTTTGCTCCTGGTGTTCTGAAGAGGAAAGCCACAACCAAAATACAGAAAACTAGCACCACACAGAGCACACAACATACAGGCAGACACAAAATTGAAGACCATCCCAACCTTTATCGTTCTGTTCAGATCGTCCTCGATTTCTTTCATCATCCCAGAAGCTCTGACATCAGTCACATCAGCTGCCAGTTTGAAACCATATGTCATCGGCTGAAAATCTTCCTGCAAAGGGACCACATTCTTCTGGTGAGGTTCCAGAGCAAAATAGGTGTGCTTAGCAAGGGTAAACACGCGGTCACGTGCTCCCCCTGATTTGATCAACTCATGTGCGTGGGGGGGGGGCAGTCCCGGGCCCGTGAGGGGGTCAGGTCTTCCGTCCCCCGCAACAACGATGATAACGACACATACATGACTCCATAAAAATGAAACACGACATGCTTATCAACGTCTAGGCCGCACTGCCTTGCTCAGTCTCCATGGTCACTGACGCAAGGTGTAATGGTTCAGATGGCAGTAAGCTGCGTTGTTTTGACTGGATATTTTGTCCATGATGAGTTCAAACATCACCATAACAGGCTCAAAAAGGTCGCTCTTCTTGGCTAAATCAGCGCGGGCCTGAAAAATGGCAAGCTACCATGCCTGACGTGGACAACCATCACCCAGAAGCCTTCTTTGTCGACCTTTCTCTCACGTCCTGGAAATGATCTTTTGCCCACTGTTTCGAGCATGATGGAACTTCACTTTTGTCTTTACTCACCTCTTCGAATACTCCTGCCCTGTTGACTCTGTCACGAATGAGATCAATGGTCTTCAGCATGTTGATGCTGAACGCCTTGAGAACTCTGTCCTCTATGATGTACGGGTTGTGCAGATACAGATTTGTGAACATGGTCTGCGCCAAGGAGTGTCCTTCCAACCACGTAACCTGAAGATGAAACCCAAGCAGTGAAGAAAACGCCACGCCGCAGAAAAGAGGAAACAATGTGACATGCACATCTGAATCAAATACAAGGTAAAAGTCGTGCTCTTTCGACTTTTGATACCAGTGGAAGGCCGCGCGCAATACTTCTGAGTGACACATCGCGGATGTCACAATGAAGACTGTTACCCCAGAGACGAGAAGCGGACTGCTTATTGAAGCACTTACCAGACAAGACAAAGTGTCATCTATGATTCCAATCAGTTCGTGAAACGTAAGACCTTGAATTTTCACGACTCCTGCCTGGAAAGAAATTGCATGACAGTTTGTGGCTTCCTGCAAAACTTGTGTGAAAACACAGACAGTGTCGCTTGTGGCCAATTCAAGAAGATATTGCTGGTACAACTGAAGGTTGAACCAACCCCAATGAGCTACAAAATCAACGACAAACAAGTCCAAAGAAATGCGTTTTCAGGGAAAATTAGCAAACCTCAACTGATTGCTCAAAGTTCAGAACTTTGCGCTTCACTTGATTGCACATCATTCCGGCATCCATCTTTGGATCCATCATTTCTATCGCTGACATCGCCTCAAACAATCCAAAGCTGCAGACAGAAATGTACATCGTGAGTCAATGGTCTCAGATTCTGTGCCCAGCAACCTTTTGATCATCTGCTGAAAATTGGCGTCAACATAATTTCCCAATCTCCGGCAAGGAGGAAAACTCACTTGGAATCGTGCATTAATTCACCCAGATTTAGGTCCGAGCAGGCAGAAAGGAAATCTTTCGTGATGTCTGTCCAATTGTAGACAACGTCTTGACTGGATGCTTTGCTCTCTGGCGTCTTCCCGTCATTTTCGTCTGCCATTTCTAACAGGAAAAGGAACCAAATCAAAAACAAATGTGATTACCATCGCAGAAAGACTGCCTTTTTGAATCCTGAAAACTGATTGGTTCAAAGCTGCCACCAAAAGCATGTCAGAGCGAAATGAATGAATATCCCCAGCTGAAAGGGAAACAGGTTCCCCCCCCCCCAACAAACCTGCGGCTGTTCGTTGAGCTCTCATGTGCTGTTTGGTGGCAGCTTTGGGCCAATCATTCTGTTAAAATGTTTGAATCTGAAAACCGGAGACCGACTGGCCCAAAGCCACCACCAAAATCAGCCCCAATGCGCTTCATAGAATTCCATTTAAGTTTCCATGACAAATTATTTTGCCTGAGGTTGGAATTTTTCTTTTCGTCCAGATTAAAACTGGAAAGAATGCACATTTCAGCCAGTGTAAAACGTTGGGCGATAATAGGGTGCAAAAGAAAAAACTTGTCAGTTCTTCAGAAAACTGTGGTTTCTTATTGACAAAAACATATTATATCACTTGTCTCTTCTAGGTAAATGTATCTTTCATGTCTTTCGGTGGAGCTGGTGCCTTACAAATGTCCCAAATATGGAAAGAACTTTTTCCTTACCGAAGGTTGCACTTGTAACTCGTGATCTAGACAATCGTACAAAACAAGCGCAACCAACCAGAACGAAGCACAGGGGATCTAAACGGTGAAAAGGTAACTAAAAGTAGTGAACTTGGGAAAGCTTCTTCAGATGTTGATCGAGTCCAGAAAGATTTAAGGAAGATTTAGTTTTTTTTTCACTTTTCTGAATTTGTGAATGACATTACACGCGCGAGTGTGCAATGAGATTTCTCTGTGGGCGATAATAGAGTGTCTAGATTCATTTGGCAACCACAAGTTTTCAGCGCGCTTGCTCTGGAAGTGCTTATATAAGTGCGAACGAAGCTTCGTTGGATTTGCTCACGTGGAAGTATCTGGTAGACCCAGATCTAGTTCTCTGAGGAAGATCTGGTTTTGAGGCCTCCTTTTACGGCACAGAAACAGATTGTCAAGAATTTTTGGAATCTGAACTCCTGTTTAATGTCTCATTTAGATCTAACAATATATAGATCTACCAAATTTTAACGATACAAGTTGCTTCGGGAAGTGCCACAAAACCATCTGTTCAGTCGGAATATACTCGCATTGCCGTCATTGTTGTTGTCGTCGTCGTGCCCCCCCCCCTGCCTTCAGGGCAGAGCAGCCTCGGCACAGACAAGCGGCTTGGTTCCCGTTTGCCCTTTTGTGTCTTGAAGGGCAAAGAAAGGTCGGGGTGTCACTCGTTTTGATCTCAGCAAGATCATAAAAGCCCTGGCCACTCCAAACGCCGACAGTGCCCGCGGTGCATCAACGTGGAGTGTGTTCATTTTGCAAAATGGGTTGCAGCTCAAATTGCGGCACTGTCAGGAGTGCGCTCGGTGTGGCCAGAACAAAGAAAATCAACAGGTGCAAAACACTTTGGAGCCGCGCCGCGTCCGCGATTCGCGCTAAGTGTGGCCAGGCCTTCAGTTTTTCATTCGAAAAAGAAAAGAAGAAGGTGCATTGCTTTTCGTCACACTGAGAAGTTTCCGTTGCATTATCAGGTCTGGGGCCGCAAATAGACTCAGACCTCATGTCGATGGACGAGCTGACAGCAACTTTGGCAGGATCCTTCCAAGTGACGCACCATCCGAACAACCCACACGCTCCGCACCCGCGCTTCCAGAACCTGTACAAAGCCAGGGGAAACGTCGTCGATCAACATGAGAGAAGACGAAGAGCGATCCAGCACCAGAAAAAGTACGAACTGCCTGTCTTTACACATCAACGCGCAAAGAAAAAGGTCCCGTTGATAATTTAGAGATGGTACTTTAGCAAACTTTCGGTTGAAGAAAGACACACACCACCTACGTACAACCCTTTCTCTTGTGGTAACAAAATGAAAAACTGAAAAATGTCTTGTAGAGGACGGTTTGACCAACTGGCGCTCGTGCGGAGACTCGCTGAGGATGTCTGGGACGAGAAACCAGGGAGAAGAGAGGAGGAAGACATGGAATGGGCTGTTCCAGCCAAGAGGAAGCCCGGAGTCAAGTACAAAAATCAGGTGATGCAAAACAAAGTTGTCTGTGTCGAGCGTCAAAGGATTGTTTGCAGCAAGGAAGAAAGCAGGAAAAAAAAATTGCGCGAAAAATTGTTGTGCTTGATATTTTCTTGCGATTCTTCCGTGGTGGTTTCATGTGTGAGGGCAATCAGCAACAAGTGGTCGATTGCTTAGAAATTATGCGTTCCCGCAGCCCACAGCTCATGATTTGGTACCTTGCATTGGGAGGTGTGTTTGACAGATATATCCGACGGTTTGGTTTTCATTTCCAGTTGATGCTGTCGGAATGGTTGCTGGAAAAACCGGATGAGTTTGAGTCTGATTGGGTCATGGTGCCGTGTCCTGTCGGGAAGCGGAATTTGGTGATTGCTGCCGGGGTAAGAAATATATAGTTATTGACGTTGTTTTCAAAAGACACAACCACCATGAATTGTCAGGTGCAACCACACAAATTTTTTGCCGAACTCGCAGTGTCCATTTCGTCTCACATCTTCCTCACTTCATCATCGTTTTGCTTTGTGAGTTGCTTTGAAACAAAGGCTGGACATTTTGTTTGCAGGGGCAGACGTATGCATATAGCAAAAATGGTTACTTGGTGCAGCAATTTCCATCTGCACTGCCCGGTGGAAATGGTGCATGCAGAAATTGGGAAGGTAAGTTTGCAAAAACCTGCATTTTATTGTTCATGCTCTGAAAATATTCTTTCGTTCATGCAATGATTCTGTGTTTGTCCATCTTCATTCCATTGAGATTGCATTTTGTGTTTCAGATGTGACGATACTGGACTGCGTCTATGTTGAAAGTATGAAGACTTTCTTTGTCCTGGATTTAATGTGCTGGAAAAGCCATCCAATTTACGACACCGAGGTAAGTAGACTGTCAAAGCAATTTCCATTTTCCGTTTCTGGATTTGCGCGGACTCGATGGTGACAGGCGCCCTTGTGTTTCTTTCAGACTCAATTTCGATTCTTCTGGCTGAAGTCTCAGTTTGACGAGAGACCAGGTCTCGCGCGAAGCACCCGCGGAAACAAGGTGAGTCGTGCCTGTGTGACTTTTTTTGTGTGTGCAAAATGTGCAGCAAGTGTGAACATACATTCGGCTGTTTCGTTCACCTGTCCATTTCTTCATAAAGAGTTAGTTTGCTGTGTTTGTTTCATTTGCAGTTCAAGTTTGTGGCGTTGCCGAACTTTGCATGTGACAAGGAGAATCTCACGGGTGTCATGAACGCACCAATGAACACAGAGGTACATTTTATTCCCGTGGCGGAAAATTTCTGCTATGCTGTTCGATTTCTGGTGGAAAATAGATCCAATTGGTCGTGCTCAACATTTTCCTTGCTTTCCTTTCAAAATTGTGAACATATTGTAGTTGGACGGTGCGCTGTTCTACCACAAAGAGACGCACTACACATTTGGACCGACACCACTGGTTCTCTGGCTGAAGGGCTACATGATGCCTGAGATACTTGGAGTGCCAGTGGCTAAATTCCACTATGCTCCCATGCCAGGAAATTACACAGGATTTGCCAATCATGTCCAGACAGTCAAAAAACAGCAGGAAACCCAACTGACCGGCAAGAAGAAAGTGAAAGGTAGGCTGTACGATGTTGAAAATCAGGTTGTCCTGAAAGAGTGATTTACGTATGGAACCCCCTTCATGGGCACGGGACCCCCTCCTCCCCCAAGCCCGGGGGCTCCGCCTTCACGTGACGGGTGACTCCACGGCGTTTGCACTGATTAAGCGTCGCCATTTATTTTCCATGGTGCCCTGACAAGTGACTTATTGCTGGGTCTTCACTGTATTTAGGATACGATATCAGGCAACCTACCGCAGTCCCTGGGCAACAGAACCCCGAGGTTTACCCGGAAGATTTGCAGTGTGGCAGCTACAGAAGGACAAGAACCAGCAGTGAGGGAGCGAGCACTGCGAAGCAACCACCCCCAGGGCACAAACCTCGACAATTGAGATCTCCTGGAGCGAAACAACCTCGCGCGCCAAAAACAAGTCCTACCGGTAAATTGCAGCTATTGTGATCTGAAGTCATCCAAATGACTGGCAGATTATCGCAGCCCTTTGCATGACCCCGTTAATCGTAGGTGTGGTTAAGCAAAGCTCCATGTCTACTTTCAGTCCTGCAGCAGAGTCGCTTCAATCCATCGATGCAAAGTGGCGCGTTCACGTTCACCTGCGAAGATGTTCGAGTCAAGGACGGGTTGGTCCAGGACCGAGCTGCCACCACGACACAGGAGCAGCCAATGATGGCTGCGTCAAGTTACATGGACAGTGGACAACCGGCGATGTCAGGCAAGTGATAAAGAAAGCGAGACACGGCAGAAATGTACCGAACGCGGCAAACCCTGCCAACAAAAGACGGGGCACGGACATTTCTTTCCCACAATTGTTGTTTGGTCCTGTTTCCCACAACCCCCCCCCCCCTCGTCACTGTCGTTGTGCGGAAAAGAAAGACCGTTGACATTCACTCAGCTGAGAAGTTCGGTGGCGTGTCTTTGTCCATTGCAAGAAAAGGCACCTTCACTTACACCTTTGGCGTTGTTTGAGGGAAGATGTCTACTTTCAGGCATATCCGCTGCAGATGTAACTGATCAGGAACAGTATCAGCCAAGTCATTCAAATATGGGTAAGTGTGAACAGTGTTTGTTACTGATTTTCAAAAACTAGAGAGGTTTGGCCACTGAGACCGAGTCATTTGCTGCTGTATTGTCACGGTGTGGCACGTCAGATGAGCTTCTGGTGGTGCGTCAATGACTCCCGGTCGCGTCATGTGGGGCTTTTTACTTTGGTCCTTGCTTTGCTCATGTCCATAGGGGATGGGTCGTGTCAGGCACCAAAACTCTTTGTCAAGCCTGAAACGCATGTGGCCTGGGGGAGTCACTGTCATTGTTGTCTTTGTCATCGTGGACAGCACCAGACCCCTCCCACCCATCCAAAATTAGCTCGATTATCCTCACCAAAGTACGTGTGCACTGATCACGTCATGCAGACGCGTCTCAACACTGACACAGCGCCCTTGTTATTGGCAGCGAAAGAACCAGAGTAAGATGTAAATATTCGTGATCCGCTACTTGTACGATGGGTGGGTGGCTGGCCTCAGCATTGTGG
>JAAUYG010085998.1_pt1 | contig 13554 bp, 8 predicted proteins | sample 7278091 | NCBI WGS metagenome assembly JAAUYG01 (sample SAMN14350201, study PRJNA611818) | marine sediment metagenome | isolation source: surface marine sediment (0.6m) | place: French Polynesia: Moorea | collected 2018-08
CCCCCCCCCCCCCCCCACCCCCCCCCCCCGGCCCCCCCCCCGGGCGGGCGGCGGCGGGGGCCGGCCCGCGGGCGGGGGGCGGGCCCCCCCCCTGGGCAGGACCATACTGGTCCATGTTTCAAAGAAAGAAAAATTGCTGCAGAGGTGCTTCCGAGACAGGTTTTCTTGAATAAAACTGGGAGTGGCGATCGGTCAAGGATGTTTGTGTGTGAGACGGAAAGACATTGACGGCCTGGTCTTAGTGCGACCATCTGTTTGACTTGGCCCCCAGGCCCTGTAGTTGGTGTGACCAGAGTCCCCACGGGCAGACCTCCTCAGGCTCCAACCATGTCAGGAAATGTAACATGATTGTATCGCTGTATAAACACTTCCGATAGCTTCCGAACCTCGGGGTCTGAGGTGTTCCTTCAGGTACCAAGACACACTCAGAGGGTCAAGTTCTCCATGCCTGCCGTGGACACACGGGGACACGCATGTCCCGAGTTCCATTGGATCGGACTCTGCTGACAGTTGTGTGACAAAGGACACTCCAGGTCTCCAGTGTAAGGACAGAAATAGTCCTGGAGAGGTTATTCCAGGCGATTCGTCTCTGTACATGACCCAAAACAAATTAAAAAGGGTAGCAACTTTTGAAGAGACCACATCCTAAGATTTTATCTGGGGCATGTATGACTCCCATGTTCTCGTACTATAAGGCCATGTGCAGTAAAAGGGCTATATTTAGTGGGCATGCACCAGTTATAAATGTCACCAATCTATAATTGGGCTGGTTCAACCAAACACACTAACACAGTGTCAGGCAATCATCTTCGCTCTCTGCTCTGAGATGCAGTTATGAAGTCTGTCACATGTTCACAGCTTTAGTTTCTTTAGGTGTGCACAGGTGTAGCCAGGTTTTTCTGATGGTATCTTGAAAGTTGCATATATTCCATTATTTTAAACAAAATTTAATTGCATATCATCTGTAATACATGGCTTCACGACTGGCATCCTCAAACATACTCAAGCCTATCAGTATTGACTTACATGTATGTGATTGATTAAAGTTGAGTTAGTCAAAAGACACAAGTATTTGAGAAGTCCAGCGTAGTTACATGTGTATCAACTGCCAGTGCAGTGTTTGTGTACTGTGACACATTAACTGCGGTGATCTGACCCATCATAGGACCTGTTTTAGATTCTGTTATACCTACCAATCCATCTCAGCATGAGTGTAAGTACATAGTCCGGTACTAGTAGAAAGTTACAGTCTACACGGGTATTAGTTAGACCACACATGCTTCATTTGCCTGCAGCACTGCAAAGTAATTGTCTGTTTACATGCAGCTATCATTGGCTCCCTTCACTAATAATTGCCTTAATAGGATAAATAGCTTCCACTCTTGTGGAGGAAACTTTCTGTTGTAATAAATCAAGCCGGCTCAGTCCTCAGGTTTGACTTTACACTGAATTTGCCACTTAAGGCAAACATGGTAGGAGATTGCCCTAGGTGTGTGGTAATTAATTGCTGACGACTGCTGTCAGGCTGCCAGTTTGTCATCAAATCCCGATCATTGTCACCCTGTATTAGGCTGTCACTGGGGACCTGGCATTGGATTGTAGGTGAAGGCTCAGTCTGCAAATAACATGTAGAGATTCGAGATGCAGCTTGAAGCCAACATAAGCGAGAGTATCAGAGAGAAAATATTGACCTGATGTTGCTTTTGCCAAAGATACAAGTGGGGTAGTAGGATACACGCTATACATTCTTGGCACACATACTGCATACTGCTTGGATTCTGCCTGTCTGGGTTACACAAGAGATGCCTGGGGTGAGGAGTAGTGATAAATGCTAGGCTAGAAAAACTGATAGTACCTAGTTGTAATTTACAGCTAGTTGGTCAATCAGTAAGGTAAGAGAGGAACCTCCCCTGCTGTCAGTTTGGCCAAACAGTGGGAAAGTGATAGATGCTATCACAATATTGGTAGTCCCAGTCTACTGACTGGGGGATGAGGGACTGTGGAAAAATAACATAGGATCATGTAAGATAATGGTGTGGAATACAGAATTTCTGGAGGCAGAATCTGAAGATAGAATTTTCATATTTAAACTGCTACCACATATCTCTGTATGATGAAGCGGTAATGTGCTTGAATATTGGATACCGGGACTGACAGTGCTTGGCATAATGAACTTGGGTATGTACTAGTTGAGCATGTCGCTGTGTGTGGCTCAGTCAAGTCTTAATAAGTTGGTAGGAGTTAGTAAATAAATATTGACACCAACATTTCTTCTTTTATACTTTATCGGGTATTTGGTACAAATTTGCCCGTTTAGAGTAATCGTTGCTGTAAGAATGATCATAGTACGTTTTGTGCTTCAACATTCAACCTAACACCAATTTGTCATATCATGGGTCACGATTATATTATATTTCAAATGTAGCAGCTGCAGGATTTCTCATCATACAGTAATTATGATAACAGATGAGGTATATGCAGGTGTGTATCAGTTAGGCACACTGTCCCAGAAACTTGATCTTTGACAGCAATTCAGTTTTTTCGGCATGTACACTGCAGACCAGTGGCATCTTCAAATAGACTTTTAAAGTCACCATGCCACTGCAGCTTTGTTAAAGGTGCTAGTACCCATCGCCCTCAGCTACTTGTACATGATAGAGAAGACCCCAAATCCGGCTATAGGTAAGCTCATCAGCATGGTGGGCATGCATCTCCCCCCTTCTCAGTATTCACTGGGTCTGTAAGCCAAGGACAGTCAACCTGCAAAGTGTTTGTAAATTCTCCACTGACCTTTTGCAGTATGTACCCTGACTGGTACTGGGCCTCAGAGGTTGAGTGTGAGGAGAGTATCAAGTTTTGAGTCCAGCCTGTTAGTTTACCCAGAGATGTCACCCCATATGTCACCCAGTACCTGGTTGGCTGTCTAAAGTCACACCTTGGCCCCTGCCAGAGTTAACTCCTAACTTGTTTGATATTGGAGCAGTGAAAAGAAGCACACTCCTTACACTAAGCTTGAAGGAGCTGAATTTTACTTTACTTTCGTCACACAGGGTCAGCACCGCTGAAGGTGACAAACAGTTTGTCACTCTGCAAGAAAGCAGAGTTCCCATAGGCATTGTCTCTTTTTTTTTTTTTCGCTTATTTCTTATTTAACTGATGAAGGAAACATGATATTTGTAAATATTTGCATACAGATTTGAGCAGCATCCTCTGCCGTGGGCCTCAGTGTGGTCGGCTAGGTGAGGCGACACATTTCTCTGTTTAATGGTAACGAAGGTATGGCAAGGAAGAATTTTTGTAGCGGCAAAGTGTCAATGTGCTATAGGCGAGCAGTCAGTGGCATCGTTCCTTTTACCTGGTTGATATTCTCGTGCAGAAAAACATTCTGACTAGTGACTACACGTCTGTTCTCTGGGGTCACATGTGTTGGACCCAATTCAGTCAGGGATTTCTTTAATTTAAGAAAAATTGGTCTCTCAAAATGAAGGATATTAATAATAAATCCTGACATTTGAGTAGCCTTTGATTATAGGAATTCCATTGACAGCCGTTTCAGTATGTCATGTTTTTGTGTAAGCTTTATTACAGGCAAGTGGGGGAAGTTGGTCTCAGTACTTTTAATTATTCTTCACATAGAGTTTCACTTCATAGTTTTCACTTGCAAGATGAAACTAGGACTAAAGAGATGCGTTAGGTTAACTGTAGTGTATAGTATTTGTATTATTGCCAGAAATCTGTATCATAACCCAGTCCAAAACAGTGTACCATTGTAATAACTTTTGTGCAAAGGTGGTTCTAAATTGGTATGATACAGTATGGTTTGCCTGTGTTATAAACAGCCAGCTAGTGACAATATTCAGATTGCATAACGAGACAAGCCCATTGCTTTCTGTCAGGGCTTGGAATGCACACTGGATCGGCCACTTGTAAAGAAACGCAAAACTTATGTTTCAAAGGCCAAAAAAGTCTTGCAAACGAACTGTCTTCAGTGAAACACTTATTATGATATAAACACCAAATGGTATGCCATTATTAATACCTTTGAGAAGGAAAGTGCCCGCAGCAGTGGTGTGCCGTGCAATACCGCCGCTATTATACTGTGCTTTATTAGACAGAATCTGCAGTAAGCAGGTTCCTTTTGTTTAATAATTTTTACGCCCATAAAATTGCTGCCAGTTAGAAATATACCTGGGTTCACTTTTTCTTTGAGGAAGTGGCCGTGAAAAGTGGAGGCCGGGAGTCTCCATCTTCCACATACCAGCAAATGTCATCTTTTTCAAGCCTTATAAATAATAGCATGAGCGGCTTGAAAAAAAAAGGGAAAAAAAAAAAGAAACTTCATCTCGGAGTAAATAACAACATCCATTATGAAGTGAAAATGTGCTAGGCCTCAGTACTACTCTATGGATGGGGACCATGTGGCCAAAAAAGGTCGTTTGTGTTGAAACCAGCCGAGCCTGAACGTAAATTCTAAAGTTAGACACCTAAAAAAACGATTCATTTTGTACACAGGCATGCGTGAATCTAGTCAATTAATCAGGCACCCAGTGCCTTGTGACTTAGGCTTCTGTTCTTGTGAGATGGGGCAGAAATTGTGTGTTTTTCATTGAGAGAGTTTTGAAGTTTGTTTTTTTTTTAACGGCAGGCAGCATCAGCAGCAGCAGCAGCAGCGTGCCTGGGTGGTATACGGTAATGTAACAGAAGGCGTGCGAAATGGAACCACAAAGTCGCTGCCATGAAAGGCAGGGTTGAGGTTTGCACCCGCCCTGTCAACCCCAGAAACTTCAAAAAACAGCCCAGCAGTTTGTGTAAAGGCGGGTATGATAGCAGGTTGAGTTTCCTGCCAACATTGTTCACCCTGATGTATGATTGTGCCCAGATTTGAACACACAAGGAAAGTGAAAACTTTGGCTGGTGGCAGTGGTGGGGAAAATTTGCAAGCTTTGCATTTTCCTATTTATCATGAAAAATACATAGCCTTGCAGCCTTTAGTGTTGATATGAGCAAAGTCAGAAGGAATTTAGATTAGGTAGGCCATTAATTTTGTTGAAGCCCTACCACTGTCACATCCACAATGGGAGGTGACACACATGCGTTACATCAGTAGTTTGGGTGAAGACATAAAAATAAATTTACCTGATATGAAACTGACACGCAAACCCAGATAACTGAATCAGTGTAAAGTGCGCTTATCGTAATGCAGTAGGGTATTGCATGTATTACTTGTGGGTTATGAATAGCTTGACAAGATGTTTTACCACTAAAAATTACCTGTGCGGACATGGGCAAGTATAATTTTTGGATTAGTTTAGTAGATGTGTGCAGGTGGAATTGTCTGCAACAGCGGACGTGCGGTATTTGTTCAAAGTAAGTGGATGCTAGCCATTGTAGAACCCCGGGTGTAGAACATACCTACCAATACTCTATACCATTTAAAGGATGGTCTAGAAAATTGGGGCATTTTCAGCTCACTGATGTTCATCCCTTGGTACTTCCAAGTTACAAATTGCGTGGTTTCATTGACAACTGCTTCCAGCCGCAGTTTTTTGAAGGACAGGCTCCCCATTGTTGTTGAAGCCTAGCTAGCGGTGTTTTGGTGGGCTGGTCGTGACATAAGCCTTTGTTCTGTGAAGAGTTCGGTCTGTACCTTCCGATTCATTCTCCCGTTGTTCTCCTAAGTGTTGTCATCGAAAGGCTCAAGGCTCTGCAGCGTGCCAGTTGGGGTGTTATGTGATTCATAGCTCTGGCGACAAAACCTCCATAACGATGTTTCTACCAGATTCCTACACAGATAAAAATACCTGTAATTAGACGTCACACATGTACGACTCAATTTTCGAATAGCTTGTTTCGGATGGGACTGTGATAAAAGGTGGTAATTTTGCAGCAATTTTGCAGCTTATTCATTGAGCTCCGGGCTGTAAGGTTGTAGGCCCATGATTGCCAATGGACACACACATACTATGCCACACACACTCAAAGACATTGACGAGGCAGCAGCGAGGCACTGCAACTGCCTATACGCTGTCCCCACCCACTGTGTCCTGGCCAAGGCCTCTCTCAACCGTAAGATTAGGGGTCAGCTTGTTTATTTGCCCTGTGTTGCACAATTTTCGAATTTGCAAATAATTACCGGTCCGTCTTTTTGTGAGTAAATGAATGGCAAGGTAAACAGCTGGGGGTCGGCCTGCGTTATTTGCTGGCACAGCGTATATGGGCTGGTAGGCTGGTAGGGAAGTGGGTCAAGAAGACGGAGGCACGGGCCTACACCAACCAATTGGAGACCTGCGCAGCAGCGGGATGGTTGCCAATGAAAGGCGATTGCTTCGTGCGATTTGAAGGATCACACTCAGCAAAGTAAGTCCAAGGCAAGGACAGTTCTCTTTGATCTGGTACCACAGTCGGTCACCACAGGTGCACAGCACTATTCAGGAGTGTATATCGGTGCTTTTAATCTGTGGGATTAATATACAGTGCCAATATCACCGGGGTGTGGATAAAAGGCATAACAGGTAATATAACCGCTTATATAGAGGCAGATGGCCAAAATATGTGTCATAGCATTGGTTGACTTTGAACCAAGACAGCTAATTTGGCAGACTGCTCAGGTACGGTGATATCAGCAATGAGTCCTAATTGGCATACAGTTCTGGTCAATCAAACTTTCTTTGATATGAATAATTGATTAACTTGCAACGATACCCACACACCTAGAAATTAGAAATAAGTGCCTCTGGTGACAACTGCATGAAACATGATTCAGCTATTTATACAGGATCACATATATATATATATACATGTACTGGTGAAGTTAAGATTAGTGTGGACAATCATTTGTCAGGATTACTATTCGGTAAGTTGGATGATTGCAGGGCACTCATGGTGTATGGCATAATTTTTGCGCCAGATCAGAACCTAGGTGGTAAATGTCTATATATGATGTACCAGTATGCCATACCCCGTTTTCAAGTGAAATTTGATTTCCGTGTTTCATATATAGGTATGTAAATGATGCTACCATACTTCTCCTGTCATTGGCCAAGGTTGCACAGCTCGTAGGTGTGTCCCCAGGCAGTATGAATACTGACTACCTATAGCGAATCCAGTCTTTGTGGTTGTTTAGAGCAAACAAGAAAATCCGATTTAATCACTAGGTGGGGGTGATATTGAGTTACGTTGAAGGAATGCAGAAGTCGCATAATCATCCACCTCATGGACGTGGTTTCAGAAGACCACTGTCATGTGGTTATCTGTTTGCAGGCCCAGATTTGGTCAGCACGTTTGCAGTACTGGTGCTTGGAACGATCGCAGTCGTTTTGTGCCTGTACAAAGCATGTTGTGTTCACCTTCAGTATTTTTCTCCAGCTGCAGTTTTGTCTTTGTATGTTTGCCTATCTGTGGTATGTGTACAGATCATTGTTGTGGCTGGGGGTTGTGGCGATATAACTTAGCTTGGTTATACAACATCTGTGGTTTCCTCCATTCACTTACTTAATCCTGATTGACATGTTTAACAAATATCCAGACCCAGACAGCTGGAATCCAGGAAATGTGTTCCAGATGGTTCCAGCCTTTTTTGGCTAGATGACTTTTTTTGTCAGGAAAGAGACACCAGCAGTCAGATGACACATACTAACCTGGTACTCCCCTTTCACTCCCCCTCCTCTTCCCCCCCCCCACTTCTATCCACCTCCTGTGCCCCCCTCCACCCCCCCACCCCCCATCCCCCCTTTCACTGAAACCATGATCTGCTGACTTACATTATTGTCTGCTCCTAAGATGAGAATTCCGTCAGCCAAGCCAACGTTTGCCCTCTTGTGACAGGTTAGTGATAAAATTTACACAACTCGAGGAGATATGTAAATGTTTTTAGGGGTATTGTTCTGCATGGTGGAGCAGTGGTGGATGGAATGGAAGATGATGATACAAGTGCTGGCATTGTCTGTGAAGTGGCCCGGGCCAGGGCGACTGTAAGGTCATTTTGCAGGGAGGGCGAAGATTCTGTATTAATATTCATCAGGCTGACTGGGGGAAATACTACCTTCAGGAGCTTCAGCATCTGCAGGTAAGGTAAGGCATGTGACCCTTCTTTTTTAGAGGGGGGGGGGGCATCATTTCTTGACACCTAGCTTTGTTCGCTGCTGCAGGATCCTTTCGCCAACACTTGACCATATACGAAAAGAAAAAGTGAAAACAATGCCAGATATTTTTGCGTGAACGCATGTGCCTTGATTTTTAAAATGCAGCAACGGGTTACAATGGCTGAGCCCAGGGTGCGGTGAAAAAGAATTCCGGTGCAAGCGTACACTGGACTAGTTACGAGTCTGAGGCAAGTATTTATTCTGCTGTGGCCCACGACGGGCAGAGTTAATCAGTATAAGTTGAACAGATGTGTAATGTAATGAGACGGCCAATCTTGGACAGTTTAAATACTACAGAGCTGCGAGATACCTGTGACAGAATCTGTTACATGAGTATGGTGCTTATACTGTACATGTATTGAATGGTCATACTCAATTCTTCACTGCTTGTGGCCTGTGGAACTCCTCCTGGGATTGCTCAAAAAGAGTAAGGTAAATTTTCTGTGGCAAATATTCGTTTCCCTTTGGTGTCTTCACTGTGATGTGATGCCTTTAACGGCCATTTTGGTGGTGTTCCTGACATTTTGAGGACCACACTGACTCCATGGGGTCCAGGATTGAGGACACAATGGTGTTAGCACACCATTTCAAAACTTTCCCTGACTGAAAAGAGAATTCAACAGACGACACGCCGCATTCGAAAACGACCAAGGAAGTTCTTTGCGACTTTCTGCTTTATGGGAGAGAAGAGAGATGCTTGGGGTTGGACGACAGGTTTTCAGTGCCATTTGAGTGGAAAGAGCATTCCACAGGTGTGATGGTAGTGCTATAGTATGGGAAAGGATCAAGGGGGTTACCCATCACTTTCTGCATGGTAGGGTCTATTGTCTCTTGGTTGATTGGCCGATCATGTGTGTACTGCTGTGTTCTCCCTGGTCTTCTTGTATTCAGATCCTAGAAATGAGATCCATTGTGTGTGCACTCGGTACTGGGATGACTGGGTAGTGGATGATGATTTCTTATGTAGGTGGGAGTTCAAGCATGCGTGGAAGATCCTATCAATGATAAGTACCACCCTATTCCACCCTATGCCTTATATCAACCCCCACAGTTGTCCTTTAAAGGCACACAATAACAAATAAGACTCTAAGAAAGCCTGGAGTGCTTCAGTTGGAGGGTGGCTGAGGGGTAAGTAGCCATATATCTGTAGCAGAGGAGTACCCAGTGGACACTTGTACCCTGTTGGTCTCTTGATGAAGGACAAAAGACACTATCTCTGCATGCCTTTGGAGAGTCTTCAGCACCAAGAAGCCTAACCCTAGGGGCACGAAATTTTACCCACCAGAACATATTCTCTCCGTTCGAAAAAGACAAAAAGAAATATGTGGCAGATGAAAGGAACTGTACTATGTATGTTGGAGACCTTAGCGGGTCATGTCCATGTCGCATAGGTTTGCTACTCAGGGCAGCTTGTTGGTTAAAGACCTTATATGTCCCAGACAGCTATAGTAGAGGGTATAGGCTGCATGGAAGCAACAGCTTTAAAGTAGGAAACGAAATGACAGGCAGACACTGACAGTGAACTCAAGTTAATTCCTTGGTCAAACATTCCGGCATGCCTTGGAGGAAACACATTGGAGTGGAAGCAGGCAGATTATTTTCTAGGTATAGTGAATGTGTCATTTGGTGCAGTTTGGTAACTGTGCCGTGACCTTGCGTACTCAGCTGCCAGGCGTCGCCAGCAGGTACACAGGCCTTCGAAAAACCTGCGTAGAGATTTTATCTCCAGGTAATTGCGAGGCTGTTTGTATTAATGATAATGCGGGTGATACGTAGGTAAGTTTTTATTGCACAAGGACAATAAAAGGCATATAGCAGAGAGAAAAGGATGCACCCAGATACTGGAAAAAAATGGCATCAAGTCCACAAGTGGTGAGTATGAGATGTTAAGGTACACTGAAAGTACGTGCCGCATGTCAGTTAGGCTGCAGACGTGGGGTAAATAGTGTATGGTCTTGTATCACCTTTGGTTTCCCTACTTCAGATAATCTTTAACCTTAGCAACTGGAAAATTTGTGTCAAGTAAACAAGAAAAAAAAATCCTAAAATATACATAAATAAAAAATGTTATGGGCTATCATTATTAGGATTTATGTGTTGTATTTTACACTGACAGCAGCCATAAAACATGGCGCTGGAGCATGGGGGATGCAGGTTTGCCTTGTTTAGAGTGCAGCTTCTCTCTCTGTATACTTAAAAAGGAACTGCTGCAGTCAGTTATGGTGGATGTTTCACAGTACTAGTATTTGAGCTGTAATGGATCCGAGGCAAACTTCCTGAACAAATTTTAAGTTTAACATTAAACTTAAAGCATTGAAAGTTTATTAAACACTGTGAACTTAAGCTCATTTCCAAACTTAATGTTAATTAAGAAACTGGCATCAACTGGTCAAAAATCGAAAATTATTGCGGCTAAATTACGATGTCATTTGACTTGTTTAAACCTAATTGATCCGTCAACCAGATGTTTCTGTGTAAATACGCCCAGTTGTTTCCCAGATCCCAAAATCGCAGTATTATTGGCCTTGCATTGATGTTGTTTTGCATATTCCTATAAATAGGCCATATATGTATAGACATGATATAGCAGCTAGCTTACTACATGTAGCGGTTGACTGATAGGTTTATAAGTACCCAAGAGGGGCCTGTTTTTTTGTTGCGCTTCACTTGCTGAGTGTATGTATCAGAATATACTATGATATACGTATGTCCCTGATCACTTGGCCCCAACCAGGCGCCGGCCTGGCCAGAATCCCAAGGTAAAACACTGTATTAATACCCCTGGCAGGCTTTGCCAAGATCAATAAAGCGATTAACTTGGGATGTAATACTACATATGCTTAGGGGCCTGGGGGGTATATTGGACTAATTCCCTCAGGTAAGTTGAACAGTATCTAGGGCAAGTGTTCAGACTCCACCCAGATGCTAGATAGCATGGACTGACTACACATGATATACCCAGAGCAGGACTTATAATACCCCCCTGCATAGCTGAAAAAGATCGCCATGTATAGGCAGTCTGTAGGTGATGTATTCTTATAGCATGTATAATAGTGTCCAATAGCAGGGATCGTAACAGCCCACCAATTATGTATATAGGATTATTTGGTATTTTCCTGTAACCTACACCGAAAACAAATAGGTTATCAACATTTGAGGCCCGTGCTTTTGCATACAGGTAGGTAGGCTCGTCAAAGATTGAATGGTAACTTTTTCTAATGATAATACTTTTTCACACCAAGTTGTGGGTGGTGCTTTAGTACCACCATAGCAGTTATAGGCAAAATAAAAAAATCTGCTGCAGTAGGCTCATGGAATACCTAGGTCAAAATTTCTGCATGGAAGCTATTATGGAGAATACCAGTGTATAGGTATCACTGGTTCATTGTACTGCCTGACATATCACTGCCACTTGGGGTCAAAATGTGAACATTAGACAGGTAGGTGTGGAGAGAATGTCAGTGTGTGGGGATCTGGCCACGCCAAGGGGGGGGGGGGACGATGCCCAGCTGGCCCTACCCAGCCACGCCTCTATACCATGTATACATGTACTGTAACCATAGCATACACCTGGCAGGGAAACGCTTTCCATGGAACTACCCAGAACTTTTTTCATCTCCCAATGTTACATGCCGTATGCCAGTGGCCGTCAACATGTCCATAACATGCTGGGCCCAGCCTGGGTATTTAATGGCCACTGATTTCTGTGGGACTGTGGTGAAGCGTTATTGCATTTTGGACCACTTCCACTATGGTAGCCAAGCCACATGAGCCACAGGTTAGATTGAAAAGGAAGTTTGTGAGTTTTTTGTTGAAAGAAGATCACTCTGCCAGGAGGTGAAAAATGAATGATATACCAGCCCAAAGTTGCAGGTTCAGTTTGCTATTCAACTACAATGTATTATACAACTGAAAACAGCTGCCTTTGCTAATGAATTTTCATAAGTTTCCTCAAGTTTTATGGTAGTACAACCACTGTGTAATGTATGCTTTATTGTTCGCATTCACATAAAGTATTTTTCTCCTTTCCAGTCCTTGCTCCTGCCGGCAATGGTATGATTGAGGATGGATATGCACATTATCCCACCACAAGTGACACGGTGCTGTCCTGATACCTACTTGTCCAAGGGGTCTGTGTGGATATAATGGCCCCGTGTGTCGCTAGCTACCAGCCAATGGATATAACCTGACTCTGAGACATTCCCACGGATACAATACTACCTCAGCAAGCGTGGATGTGTCTTCTGTACTGATCTGAAATTTCAGTTTCTACCATGGTATAAAGCTGTATAGGAAAGAAATATGAAATCAGTGAGTGATACCATCTTCAAGCTGAGTTGATCATGGATATCCAGGAGATGTTGATGGGAGGCGGCGGCTCCCTGCGAGGTCGCAAACACCGCACACGCCGCCCCCTAGGGATATCTGAGTTGCTGAGTGGTGGTGACAACCCGGCGACCACCACGCAGCCGCAGTTGGAAAACACTGACGAGTTCAGCACGTTGCCAAGGAACATGAAATTTCATGGAAGCCCGGAGTTGAAGGCTGGATCCTCCTCCTCATCCAGGTCACATGGTGGGGGTCAAACGTCCGCCATCACAGTGAATGGACAGGACCGTAACAACAACAACCAAAGTAATGGGCATCTAACGGGTACGAGTACAGTCTGGAACAGCCAATCACAGAGCAGCGCACAGGAAAATGGTGACAGGGAAGAAACGGAGGAAGAACGAAGGGAAAGATTTCGCCGAAACCTAAAATATCACCGGCAACAAAGCGGAAGTGGTGATAATACAGGCCAGGAACCCCTATTATCACCCTTGGCTATCAGTCCCAGGAAAACTGTACGGTTTATTCTGGACCAGGATGAGGATCTGAGTCACAGATCTAGTAAGAACAAATCCGGAGATACTAGTCCTGCACCCAGGACTCAGAATTCTGGATCAGACGAACAACCTAGTCCACTCCCTAAAGTAACCCAAAATGGAGGTACTGATGCTTTATCTGGACTTTTCAAACTTCGACCAAGAAAACCCACTCCGTTTTCTGGGCTGCACAGCATTTCCAGCACAGGGACAGATGATACATGTAGGTCAGGTGCTACAAATGGTGCTCAGAGTAATGCTGACATGGAGCTGTCATCTGAGACTGAGAGGACCATGTCTCTTGGTACAGCCAAAAAGAAATCACCACCTCCACCAGTCCCACCCAAGCCTTTAAAAAAGATGTTAACTGGTACCGAACCTTTATCAGATGTGGACCCATCTGAAGTTAAGAACTCAGAGACCAAGAAGTGGCCATTTAACCCTGGCAGCTTTGAGCCGAGCCCTGACCCAGCTCCAGCTGAAGAGGACATGTCCCTTGATGACATGCTGGCATCTGCAGGTGATATCATAGATGCCATGTTGGCCTC
>JAAUYG010122377.1_pt1 | contig 13554 bp, 12 predicted proteins | sample 7278091 | NCBI WGS metagenome assembly JAAUYG01 (sample SAMN14350201, study PRJNA611818) | marine sediment metagenome | isolation source: surface marine sediment (0.6m) | place: French Polynesia: Moorea | collected 2018-08
AAGAAAAGAAAAGCATCACACACGTGTATATGCAAAGTTTGCATCACTCTATGATAGAGTAAGCAAGCAAACTTCTAGCTCAAGCCCCAAACAGGTGTAATTTGTAATTCCTAAATCAATGCTCCTTGACCCAGGATAAGACTTGGATGAGGGGTATGTAGTGTACTACCTTGGATAACACTTGGTGCACTAGTATCTAACACTCAGTGCTCTAGTATCTAACTCTCGGTGCACTAGTACCTAACACTCGGTACACTAGTACCCAACACTCAGTGGAATGAGATTGTGTTGTTTTATTACTTGAAGATATGTTCTATTTCTATATGTTCAAAGTACACATGCCACCATATTGTACCAGTACATGCACATGGTGCCGCATGCAAAAATTTTCAGGCAGTGCTCCTCTCTGGCGTGATGTCTCTTGTGGTCTTTTGTTCAAACTTGTTCACAAAAAAAAAAAAGAAAAACGAAAGATACACAAATGGTGTGATATATTTTCTGCAGCAGGAATTTTAGTAATGTGTATTGCAACACATTGTCTGTGTTTGTGGGGTATGTGTATGTTTAGATACTGCAGAAGTAGAAATGCTCGCGGGATTTAATGTCCACCTTTTGAAGCATGGCATATTCACGGGAATTTAAGTTTGCTGCCAAATAGTAATACCAGTAATGAAAATTGTATTTTGTTTAACTTTGGGGGAATTAGTGTTTACAATTTTTGCTTAGCCTGGGAAATCAGTGGAATACCTGTCACACGAACATTTCTGCTTCTGCAGTGCATTGTTTTGTAAATAGTAATAGTCTGCTGGTGATTGGAGTGACAGCTATGGTAAACAAAAATTCACATACCCAAAATGAAAGCTTGAGTTATCAGTACTCGTACAAAATTTCTTGGTGTGCAGTCATTCTCTTGTTAGTGTACGAGGATAAGTATGCAACGAGCCTTGTGGAATTTATGGCAGAAAACTTCAGAGTGTCATGTTTTGTCTCATTGAGGGGCATGATTCAGTCTTTTGAATACAATGTAGGCAAATACCTCTTTAAAGGTGCTTTTACGATTGCGTTTGGCATGTGTTGGTCACATACGAAATGGTTTTAGAGCCCACAAGTAGTTGTATAAGATGTTGAGTAACTCAAATTTCAACCTTAAGATGCTTGTATTTATATACATGTATAATTGTAGGTATGCATTTTATGGCACTGGTGCATGTATAAAATAGTTGTCTGAGCATGCCATACGTGATCAAATTTTCAATGTAACTTGGCACACTACAAGTACTGGTACTTGTACGTCTGTCTGCCCTGTACACTGCTGTGATACTTGGCGCATTTCTCCGGAACTCTACACATGTATAAGTATAGTCCGATTTACTGGGAAAACAGTGATGTTCAGAGCAAAGAAGATCGATGCTCATTTCATCTGTATTTATTTACTTGAAATCATTGATGGGTTGAGTAAATACGGATTGGTGCTCATTACACGGAACAGTGGAGATTTGCATTATGATATATCTGTTCTGCTGAAAAGCCTGTAAGAACCTCGGGCATATCTCTGTTTTTGCCTGAAAATTCACTTCCTGTTGGCTTTGAAAAAATGCCCGGGAAAAAATGTCTGAACTTTTGAACAATAGTGAAATCCCCTTGCCCAGACTACAGGAGTGTACATGTATGTGTGGGTAGTGAAAAGTATCAGGTGGAGAAATGCGATATGCTTGACATCGTCCTTGTATGCAGATTAGAGTTGCAGATTCAATATTCCACTGCAGCAGTCAATATTCCACCTGGAATATTCCATCAATATGTACTCCATGTGCATTCCGGTAGGCACACTGTGCTTTTATATAAGATCCTTAAATGAATGTTCCTGGCATTTTAACCTATCAGCTATAAAGGCCGGTCAACTGCCTAAAGGCCAATAGAAACCACTTATTAGAGCATGAATACTTAATAGAATAAAGGTAATATCTTTCCGCACTTGAGTCGCCATTGTAGAAGCCTCTAATCCCATGTTTGTACAACCCTCTTATCCACTGTTGTACACATATTTAAATATCAATCTCTCTTTGTATTGTTTTTTTATGACCAATATACATATATGTGTCTGTTAAAAAAATGTGTTCAACCATACCATAAGAGAATGTAGATTTAACGAATTTAGTTTTTCATGCACAGATCTTAATGCTTTGGTCAGTATGTCGCCAATTTCTACTATGCATTCCTGTAGTCGCGTTTATTTTTTAGCCGCTGTGTAGTGCCATCTCTCGTGTAAAATGCTGCTGCTGGGCGACACCTGGTTGTAGAGGAATGAGTGAACGATAGTTGTGTCGAGAGCACAATCATTTATTTTGCTCACACGTCTTGCGTAAATTCTGTGCAATATGCTTGCCACTGTTTTGTTTCAATTTCTGTTTTGTTTGCTTGTTTTCTGTGAAAACAGTTTGTATAAAATTTGATATTTTTTGCCTCCCCGTCAGGTATATCCTAGTCATGCCGTAGTCTATACTTTGATTTGATGCTCTGTCTACGATGTAAGATATTTGTTTTCATTGTTTGCGTGGTGTTGGAACTTTGTAAACTACTAAAGCAGATTGGCACAATTGTTTGTCCATGTTGCAGACACATTTGACCGTAGTTTTGCACTTTCCTTTTCAATTTTCCAACAGGAAGTAATTTCATGACACAAAATTACTACATGTGTAGCCGGTTTCATTCATAAACGGAACTAAATAGTTATTATGGGCCATGTACCCAATTGTGTCAAGGCTGCTTTGAGGTTCGACCAGTCATGGTAGGCCGCATGGATTCTGATATATATTTTGAGATGTTTCACTTTCTTTTGGCTATCTTCCTAACTGTTCCAGTCAAAACACTCCCTTTTGGTTGATAATTCTGTAGCTATTATCTGTATGAATCAGTCTTGAATACATACGCTAGACCAACTGGTAAATTTTGTCAAGTTTGTGTATACATGTATAACAAGACATACCCTGTGACATTACACGTATAACACGAGATAGTGTATGAACATAGCAAAACTTGTCTAACCACAACAAACTTGTCTAACCAATACAAACAGTTGAAACAGTCTAAGCGTATTAATACATAAAACTACTGCAAGTTAACCTTTGACCTTGTAATTACACCGATATTCCTGTTCGCTCTGATAATCAGACGTGTTGTGATACACAGGGCCGTGCCTGGCTTGGTCCAAAATGGGGGCAGAAATATGAGCTGAACGAGGCTTTGACTTGTATAAAACATACTGTTTATGCAAACTACCCACCAGGTACACACATCTTTTCTACTTGTGGATTTTCACTCAAGACTCGTTGTATAAAGTTGGATATTATCCTACATTGTATATTCCTGGTCAGTGCGCCGGTCACCACATTTCTGGGCATAAATAACTGGCTGGCTAGTAGATAACAATTTGACACTACACTAGGTTTGATATAATAAGTTTTTACTGCTAGCTTGACATATAAAATATTGATGGCAAGTGAAAAACATCCGGATTCCGCCAAGGAAAGAAAGAAAGTACTGGAATGATATTACCGGTATGTTTATCCCTGTAATTTTCGCTTATAGAACAGTACTAATTAAGTCCGACATTGTGATGTGTAATTATGTATTACAGTGACGATCGTATTTATACAAGGTTAAATTATTATTACAAGTCGTTTTGTTTCCCACCTGCTTGCTATGTGATAACACATCCTGCATCTTTTCGTACTTGTGTTTTATATATTTGCCACACACTTGTGTTGATCGAAGAAAATATCTATGCAAATATATTTGGGCGATATACTTGTTTACTACATACAACTCTACGTGTACTGTCGAACCAACTACAGGTACGCTGATGTAGGTTGATCGAGGAGAAACTTTCCGTGGGAAAGGCCTGGGTTACCACATGGCAAAGAGAATCAAGGAACTCGGGCTTCAGTAGAATTTGTAGACGAAAACTAGTAGTCAGTACATAGAACTCTATATGCAGTATACCGGAGTTTGAATCGGACGTTTATTAGTGTCCAAACAGATATGTATGATTTCCAGAATTACCCCGACATCTTTTGGCAACTTTATAAACCTCTCTTGCGTGTCACTGCAAGTCAGGGGTATAGTATTTACATGTACACCAGACTGCAATGCTGTTTCAGTAACAAACGCCTTGTCTGTACGTGTAGCCACACAACCAATTGAGTGAGTGTGTGTGTGGGGGGGGGGGGGGGCGGGGGGAGGCAGACGTGCGGGGCCAAACAAACATTACTGCAGTGTATGTCTGGCAGTCTAGTGAAATAACGTTTTGGTAATGTGACGCCTAGTAAATCGATATGAGGAAGCTTAATTTGACCACACACTAGATCTACGAGATCGTGTACATGTAAAATACATGTGGTAGCAGCATTCCCGGGAGAGGGGTGAGGAATTAAATTAAGGCGACAGGTTGTATGCAGAGTTTTGGGGAGTGACTATTCGTGTAGAACTTACAGAAGGTGTGGTACAGGGCACTTTCGCTGATCAAAATGTGTATGATAATGATTGTTTTTGCCATTCTTTGTGTACATGTTCTAGACAATTGGATTTTGTGATACGTATTCAGAGCCAGCCAGTCTACCTTAAGGTTGATTCCTGCTTGGTGACTAGGGCTGCGCTGATGGCATTTTGTCGATGTGTGTACATATATACTAGTAATGTCCAGGGAGTTGTTTTTACAGTTTATTTGCTACTTCTCGATTTACCCAGTCAATCCAGTATGTTTCTGGTCAGGACAAGTACACGAACATAATAAACAAGCTGTATCCGTACACGCGTCTTCCTCTTCTGATTGCCACAGTTATCTTGACTCATATGACCCAAAATGTGTTTACAGTAGTCCCCCTCTAATAGATCCACCTGCTGCCAAATAATTCTGTCCTTATTACAGAGGTGTCCTTTGGTGAGAGGTAGAACTGCGTGCATTCATAGTATTTGCTGCCAGGAATGCGTCTTTACTGGAGGGGTGTCCTCTCTAGAGTGTCCTTGAAGAGAGGGACCACTGTATACCCATGCTTTATATACACCATGAGGTCCCTGGACTGGAGTATAAGAGTAGGGGAATTTTGCTGGTCCTGTGTAACTTAAGCAGCTTGAAAACCCTGTTATTTACTATAATTCTCCAGTTTGCCTTACCGGGGTAATATCCTTTACACCGATTATTTAAGTTCAAAGATATTGGTCTGTACGGAGATGTAGAATTAAGATGCAGATACATGTTTACACAGAGAGCTACTGCACGGTAGCTTTAAGATCCCCAAACCAGACTCTTTAGCTTGTGGCCAATCCATAATAATTAGTTAATAATTAGTTTTGAGAACCCTTGAGAACTACTGGCACACAGAAAAAGCTGCGCAAAGCATGTACACAAATGTAAAAATTTTTCCTCGCAAACTTGGCTTCACAGGAGTCTTTTTTGGAGTATTCAGCAGATAAATAGGAACACTTGCCAGACAATGCCAGTACATACATGATGCTCAGCCTGCTTGTGAAACCTGGCGTAAAGTAGCATAGTAGTTCTCTTGTGAAGGGACTATCTCTATACCACCAGTTAACATCACAGATTGCTTCAGGCTAGCTAGCTTGTTCATATACGCCCTCACTATGGCCTTAATTACGCTAAAATGGCTGTTTAGTGTAAAGTGAAGATCTATTCTGTTAGTGCATTATACATATGGCTAGGACGAAGTCTGTGACCTGTAACGATGCACGAGGGAGTTCTGGGAACGTCATCTGTATGAAGGGAAAATTCAAGGTTTGTTTAAGTAGCCCAATCAGATAAAGACCGGCATTCCCAGCAGATTCCCCAGGGTCCTGATATTAAAGTGCTTTTACACCAAATGTAGAAACTTCGCATGATCCCCACCTAGCCGGAAGACCCGGTCTCCTACAAGCAAAGTTCTTTGACACTTTTTGATGGTCACGCCATCAAAAACTGCCGCATCCATTAGAAACTGCCAATAGCTGAAGGCGAGCCAGGTATTCCGGCTATACCCCCACCTAGATTAAGAACAAAGAACCAGTGACTGGGCTGTTGGCTTTGTAGTTGTGTGTGGGAGGGGGGGGGGGGGAGAGGGGGGTTATAGTAGTTGCTTATACTATAAATATATAAATACAGGTACACATGTATAAGTAATTTCAATCATTAAAGGAAATTCACTTATCAGTTATTTTAAGTAGGCAATACTACCGGTACATCTGGTCAGTGCTTGTGACGCCGCCAACAAAACCTCGGAGAGAACAAACCCTGACAGAGCAATGCGTCATTAAAGTGAGAACACGAACAACAAACATGAAGGCTGCATTTTAATATAAAATGTATGTATGCACAAGGTACATTGCTCTGTCTTGGAACAAGGAATGGCAACTTGCAGTTAAATACTAAGTAACCCAGTACTAAAATAGCATATGGTGTCAATTTTAGATACTTCGATAATGAACAATGAATCACAAGACCATTACCATTCGGGACAACCTAGAACTTTAAACAGACAGCCTGCTCAAGACTTGGCAGTGAAACTCCAATGCTATTAATTGAATATTTTTTATGTGAAGCCCTCCTACGCAGAAAACCTTACAAACGGACGAATAAAATGCTAAATGCAATACTTTTTTTAGACTAAAATACTTGAAGATCATATCAAACGTTTTGCCAGGAAAATCCTATTTTTGCTTGAGATGACATGAAGTTGCAGTGGATATCTACAGAATGAGTGGACATGAATCGTGAATGTTGTTGCATCTAAATGTTACTACAGCACAAATGCTTTGTGGGAAATCACTTTTGGCCTGGATCAACAGTTTAAATCCAGTTCCAGTGTACGTCACAAACGCGGCACTTGGCAGCAGCATGCCAAGTACAGCGCGCATAAGTATCAAGTCTTTGAAATGAATCACTTAGATATGAGAGGAAAACTGAACTCTGAGACATCAACTGTTCCAAGCAGTCATTTTAGGACTGTGAGGTACTGTCATATGTTCACTTGGGTTCAACCGAACACACCGAAGCTTGTCCAGTCTGGCTGTCTGCTTTCAGAGGGGACAACTCCGCACAGGTTCCACAAATGCCAAATTGGCCACAGTGATGTAGGTAGGTATGGACAGCAATGCCTGAAGATGGTACCGCCCAATTCTCTGTACAGTAGGGGCACCACGCCGATGACATTTCTATCATACAAAACGACCCCTCCCTCCCACAGTCAGGGCTAAAATACAAATTCTGGTCCACAGAGAGAGAAAATGTCTGTTTCTTATTCGTCGTCCTCATCCTCCCCTTCTAATTTTCTCTTCACCCCTCGCTGTTCCTCGCCCTCTTCTGGAAACGGGTAAAGAAAACGAAAGAGATTTAAATCGTTGCAAGCACGGATATAACCGCTATATTTAAACCAAGCTAGTTGCCACCCAATAAATTTTATGAACTTTTATAACATGAACCTCACCAAGCAAACAGGGATCAGTCTCAACGACTGCCATGTGTATCCTAATGTAGAATGTGACATTTACATCGCAGGGTTATCGTAGTTCAAGATCAGAAGTCTCGGCACTCGATTTATCTGACTTAAACCTGGCAAAGCACCATAGAAGCTCCCTGAGCAGTACCACTACCTTTAATATCACACTATCCGTGACGCGGCTGAATATGTCATTCCTGAAGCAAAATTTAGCCTAGCTTCATGCACAGAGAACAAGCCATCGTTTACCAAATTCTTTCTTCAGACATCGGAAGTTTGTTTTTCAAAGTCTTTAATTTAATAACTTACCATCCTCTTCCTCCTCCTCGTCTGGTACATCCTCCTCATCCTCTCCCGGCTCAAAATCTTCACCCTCGTCATCCTTAACAGATAAACAGACGTGAATATTTACACTGTGTAGAAAACATGCTAAACCCGCTAAACCCCTCCAAAGTTACCATATCCTTAGTAGTAATCTTACACTTGCAATGGATCATAATTAGACTGTTAAATCTTCAAAGCAAGAATGAGTGTTAATGATTTCATTGTTTGCATTCCGAAACAAAATGCAAGGATCCATATACACTAGTAATATACACCACAGTAACCCAACTACAGCAACAGTCCAATATATATGTGACAAGAATATTTAGGTGTGCAAATCAATATTTGCTATTCCCAGTGGATCACTACTAGTATTAAAGTGATGTTTCACCATCTTGCATTTCATGACACTCTTTTAACGATATACATGCAATTTGGACACTATTACTTTTTGCTAAGTACATGACATAAAATCCAGACTACCGTATATGTCCCAATAGAAGCGCAGTGCACAAATGCAAGGGCTGGGGTGTGCGTCTATTAATTTCAATAATAAGTCTGTTGTCCGGTATCTACAATACGCATATATACGGTAAACAGGAACCACATGGACCTTCCTTGTAAACAAATAGGCCAGAATATTGCTCGAATTTCTTGATGATCTTTTGAGGTTTTATCAGGCTTTGGTGTGAATTTGATGTGGTATATTTGTTGCTGAAGAGGCTTGCGCATCTATTTGGGACTGCGTTTCTATAAGTTAAGGACATATACAGCATTTTAATCTCCCTACCAGCTAAATTCTACGCTACACTACCGCCATACATGCCACACCACTACCACATCTAGTGAGCTACTATAACCTGAGGCACAGCACTAACTTCGAGGTTTTCCTGTTGTAAATACTCCAGACCGACCTCGTCGTCGTCGTCTGAGCTGCCTTCCTCCTCCCCATCCTCATCCTCTCCCTCCTCGTCGTCAACGTCTACCACACCGTCTTCATCATCGTCGTCATCTACAGGATGATAAATACAAACGTACATTACACAAACATCTAGTAGATAAAGGTACATAACATTGCACCAAACAGATGGCTGGCTTTATTAGTCTGCACGGACCATGCATTTATTCGCGACAATGGACCAAACATTACTACGGTATATCCATTATTTGCTGTTTCAAGGCAAGGTGAGGGTGCTACAACGTTCACTCTTCAAACTTTATGCCAAAGTCATTGTCGTATCAGTGCCTTGTGGTTTATACATTTCACACTAAACTCCTTGTACTAAAAGTCCAAGTTATGGTGAACTAAACCACTGAAAACTAAATTTCTTTCTTTAAGATAGGGTAAGAGACTGGAAACTACTTGAAAATTACACATGTTCTAGCAAGAATCTACAATATCACGAGACAATCACCTTCGTCGAATGACGCTCCATCCTCATCTTCATCATCCTCTCCATCTATATCCTCCACATCCTCGTCATCATCGTCTGCTTCCTCGTTCTGCTGGTCATAGCCATCCAGATACTGGAGATTTGGTAGTAACTCAAATACCTTTTCTCTGTAATTTTCCAAGCCTGTCACCTCACAGTTGAACAGGTCCAAATGCCGTAACTCCGCAAACGTTTTCTGCAAGCAAGAATGCAAAGAAACGTTTTATTTACCAACTGAAAACCACATACGGTCTTCCTAATCATACAACACGGGGACATCAGAACAGCGGCACCCATGACGTTTTTGCTTTAAACCAATAGAGGTTTCCATTGTTGTAAACTTGATAAATTTACTGGCCAAAATTACAGCAAGGCTATTACCACACTTGCAAAAATTATACTAAAGTGATTTGCCATAAAGTATCAACCTAAATTAACTTCCTAGGAGCTAGATTTATTGCTAGCAAATGGTGCAAGTTACCATCAAATGCCCAGCTACATGGTAGCACTTCTGAATCCTGGTAGCATTTTATGTGTCTTAAAACTGGACCACTGTTGGCTTTGTCGCACAATCAACACAGACAACACTGAAATGCTCACCAATGGTTCCAGAATGTCTATGTCCTTGATTTTGTTGCCGCTGAGGTTCAAGTACATCAGTCTGGGACATCCATTCAACAGGTTTAGACTGCCAGAGATACGGTTATCACTCAGTTCCAACTGCAACCAGCAAAATGAATACAATGATACACATCCAAGTACCAACCACTGATACCAACGCATTCTCTCTTCGCTGTGGCTCACATGAAAACACTCAAATGGAAAGCCATGATCTCTGCACAAAAGCGATGCATTCCTACAGGTACATTCGTAGAAATTTCCTAGGACAAACTACCGCTTAAATGCATGCCAAGCAAGTACTTGCACAAAAGTCTGTGTAGCATATAAATGAATTTACTGCTATGAATTAGACATGATTGCCTGTTAACACATTCACCCATCATGACATGTCCCTTACCTTTCGCAGATTTGACAAACTAGGAAAACCTTTCAGCGTTGTTAAGCCCACGTTGATAAGACTTAATGATTCCAGTTCTTTGAAGTCATCTGTGAGACCTTCGATTTGTGTGGCTCTGCAGTTGTCAAGGTTCAGTTCTTTGATCTGCAAAAAGATGATACATGCAGATTTTTTTTTAAAATTTTTACACATTCAAATATACCGGTACTTTCATTTTTATCAGAAACAGCATTGTGCTTTCGTCTACAAACTACACCATTTACCCATTTTGTCCAATACAAAAAGTCCAACAACGAAACATCTTCAAATTTTAAAGATAGTTTCAAGAATCAACTAATTTCTAAATTTTAAAGATAGTTTCAAGAAACAACTAATTTCTAAGTACACATGGGGAAGAATGCCTAGTTTGATTAAACATGAATCTGTATGGTCAAGAGTATGTGTATCAAATTATCAATGGAGAGAAGTTGTATTTATGTAGCTGGTACCGTATATTGGTCATTATATATACCTGCATGTTACCATGGTTACCCATTATTTGTTACTTTTAATGTTTCGTTGAAAAGAAACAATGTACAAAACGACCGACACGAGCTAATCTTCTACTGTACATGTACCTATATCATTGGGGCTAGCTTAATTTGTGCCCATCACAGCGTCAGCGTTTTCCAGCTGCGTAGGCCAACTCGCCACCCCCACCCTTCATGAGGGCAGGCCCAGCATGCAAGCCAGGAGCTAACATCCCCAGGTTCATGCGCATGACACTCTAATCTGCATAAATAATGCACGCAATACACAACACGTCGCATATTGCTGCCGTGGTCAACAGAACTAAACGTCCCCGAAAACTCCCAAATCTACCCCTGAACCTCAATAAATAAAACATAGGGACAGAATTTTGAACCTGCCCCGTCAATATCGAAAGATTACTCCTAGTTTCACATCCATTATCAGGGCTAAACGCGGACGGCAAATGTTACCGCCGCAAGGCTATGTCCTAGCATACTGCGCGGCCATGTTTCTCAGCTGTGGAACTGCCGCCGCGCGCCATTCTGAACAAAGGCAGCGGCTGCGGCGTATGGCCACGTCAAGCAAAGCCAGTGCCGATCTTTTGCTCTCTCACCAAACAATTTCCAGAAAGTTCTTTATCTATCTATGCTTAGCATCGTAAGTAACCGTACTCGGGGATCAACTTGCAACATTCAGATCAAAAATGTCTTGTGCGGGGGAATAGGATTTATGCACGAAAAGAAAGCGATTGCGAAAGCGCTGGGGCCTTCCACGACCCAAGATGGCTGCCTAGCGGCACCCAGGAAGCTGACCGGCGGAAACCTGGCACGAGACCAAGATGGTGAATATTAAATTGCAAGGCGAATTCTATCAAAGATACGAATAGAAGTATTTTATATTTCTAAAATGAGAATGGAATGCACATTGATGTCAAAATAAGGCTTTGCTTAGAGCGTAGAGGCACTTGGAAAGCGACATTAGTGTTGCCAGCGTTGCCAAGAACTGGGGCAAAGAGCACTTTGGGCGGTGCTTTGCAGGTGCGCGCTATGCCAACATGAGAGCGGCCGTCCATCTTGTCGCCATAGGCCTGGGAAGCCTAAGTGGGTCAGGCTTTTTACAGACCCAATACAACAGATTGGCAGTTAGGAAAATACAAAAACATAAGTTACTACATCCTGAGAGGAACCATTCGTTTCAAAATGCAATTGATCGCATACTTTTAAGTTCACAAATTGGCACTTGCATCAATACAAGATGGCGCATGTTTGTCGACAGATCTCCATGCACCTACTTTCCTTCTGATAATTCCAGAATTTAAATGTGTCCGGTGCATGCACAAAGCGATGGGAAAACGACCCAATATAAATTATTTATAAAAGGGCAACGTCTATCTGCAAATTCGGACGTATTTACTGCAGAAATCACAGATGGCAGCTGTCATATAATATTTTGGAAGAGCCGTTTGGGGAGGTATGGCGGCTATTTCGCTGACACACTGATGGATGCATCATGATGATACGCCGATCGCAGATCACGTCCACATGAGCTTTGGTAGCGAAACTTGGGCTCACAAGCCTTCTACATCTTATAACCAGTGCATACACCAATGCCTCAGAGACTATAATGTGAGAGTAAAGCCCCGATTTCGTAAATACATGCGATGTTTTAACAATCATCTGTGTGGCCTCTCAATGCTCTTCAGACATCTAGGCCCACAGCGCTACACTAGTGAAGCCACCCCAAGCCTTGGATTAATTTGCCATTGAACAATATTGCTGATGAATCTTGCAACTAAAAGCGCCTACATGTGAGCAGATATCTCTTTTATGCAACAAACCCTGTAAAACCAGCTGTATTCAACGCTAAAGGAAGTAATACCACGATGAATTGCCGTTGCCCTTAAAATATCAGAGGACACATGGGCGCCATATTTGAGCTGAATCAACACACCTTTGCTTTCCTTGCGCAGAAGCATTCTAGAAGCAAATGTCCTAGTGTGTCTATGTAAGAAGATTCTGCATGTATCATACGGCACAGATGCTTCTCGCAATATTGGAATGCTATTTACAAAATATCGTCCTCCCAAACCTACTGTTCCTGGGTGTAAAAAATTTCAACACGTGCCCCCCATTGCAAGCTCAAGGGCCATTGCAGCTACATAAGCCAAGCCAAACAACCCAGTCTTATGACATTTCTCAGTCCTGTTCCTGAAAATCAAGAAGCCCCGAAGTTACACTAACCTCCTCTGCAGGTCTGCCCCTCTTTTCAAGTTCTATCCTCTTCTCCATCTTTCTCTGTTAGGTTGTAGAAACGATTTGTAAGTCAAAATCCACCAAGAATACACACCGCTTCCAACTCGAGACAAATGAATGTTTCACCACAGCGCGCGGGGCCGCTGCTGCCTTGCGCTGGCCGGTGATTGGTCCACAAGGGCGGAGTAAGACGAAGGCTGTTGAATATTCATCAGACCTTTCAAACCCGCCTATCAGTTAGGGATGCATGTTATTAGGTCCGTGACGTTTTATCACAACATCAAAACATTGACCACGTGGGGCATAAATTAGCAAAAGTAAGACGAGAGGCGCGAACTTTTGAGGGCGATTCACGGAAGCTGCAGGCCCAGCCGGGTCGAACCATGGGTACAGCGCTGTGTTGGCATGACTACACGTAGCCGGGCATTTTATGAAAGCCGCGCGGAGCGGCATCGTTACCCATTTTATCTGCAATCGCGTTTACAGCTGCAAGTGTACACGCATGTTCATTCATTCATTCATTCATTCAT
>JAAUYG010032584.1_pt1 | contig 13551 bp, 8 predicted proteins | sample 7278091 | NCBI WGS metagenome assembly JAAUYG01 (sample SAMN14350201, study PRJNA611818) | marine sediment metagenome | isolation source: surface marine sediment (0.6m) | place: French Polynesia: Moorea | collected 2018-08
CTGCTGTCTCTATCAGCTCAATGACTCACCCTGACATACCGGTACTCCTGCTGTCTCTATCAGCTCAATGACTCACCCTGACATACTGCTGCTCCGTCTCTATCAGCTCAATGACTCACCCTGACATACTCCCACTGTCTCTATCAGCTCAATGACTCACCCTGACAAACTGCCGCTGTCTCTATCAGCTCAATGACTCACCCTGACATACTGCCGCTCCGTCTCTATCAGTTCGATGATGACCTTGCGTATCCTCTGGGAGTCACTGAGAGGCCGCGCCGAGGGATTCTGTTCCTCCATCGTCATGTTATCCACGGGAAGGTCACGCGCGTGCAGCAGACGACAGAAATGGGTCACCTGATCAGCCCCCTGGAGATAGACAACATGGATACAGGATAATGTCAGAGATCAGGTACTGGATCATATAAGGTGCTTATATGGTGTACTTGTATCATACATGTGTCACTGAGACCTATATACTTGAGGTAACTACTTAATCTCACATACCAAGTACTTGCACCTAGAGTTGCAAGTACTGCATTAAATTCAATATCAGATTTCTGCTGTTGAAAGAGCTCAATTAAGCTAAACATGTAAACTGCACACAGGACATCAGCCTGCAATCATCATTGGAAGTGGAGAAGTATAATATTCTGGATCAGCATTCCGGATCACGTACAGGGCTGATGACCACAGTCTCCTGGATACACTGGTCTGTCTCTGCCGACACTGTCCCTTCCTCCACAATACAGTCCAACTGGACCTTCCATGTCGGCGGGAAACATGAACTCTGACAGAAATCAGACATAGTCTCCCGTCTGCGATGTCATACCGAGGATAAGACGTTCACATGTCGCTGAGGACGTTGTCATAGCAACCGACTGCTTCAATACACTATGTATCCATGGCAACCAAAATCCGTTCCATATCAGTGTAAAAGTAAGTATTGCTATATTGGATTAGTATTCCACACTGAAAGCTGCCAAGTTTATACCTTCAAACAATCATTTCCCAGTGTTACAGTATTTCACAGTTACACACAGTGCACCAATATTGTACTAGGTTAATTACCGGTATTGATTGTTTGTACACCTGTACACGCTGGTATCCCTACTGCTCTGTACACTCTGAGCCGGTATACTGCGTATTTTCCCGTATATCCGCTATCTGGATGATAGCCCGTATATCTTCCCCACAGCTGGGACCACACTCAAACCTACACTCGACTTCCCCTGTCAATCAGATTCCTAGTCAAATCTAACTGACTCTAGAAGTTCAGCTGCAACGACGACGACGACGTATCAAGTCATGTGACTGTATCCTGCACTCATGGTAACAGGTGCATCATAATGCCCAGCGGATTACCTACATCCCTGTGGTGATATCCCACACTGGTGTATAGTGTTCTGCAGTGGGTGGCTTTCAAGCGCTTACCCGCAGTAACACTGAAGATTTCCGGTATCTGATTTTCCTGTTTAAGAAATATGACAGTAATGGTAAATTACACAATGCAGCTCTGCACAATTGATTCCAAACAGTGGCTATATATGAACATTGCTCTCTGCCCATTGCTGGCCATATTACTATAATGTACAGATCAATACGCTTACACAGACTGACATATCGGAATGACCTATATACCGCACCAGCCTAGTACGGGAAAGGTGATAGTGGCCTAGCTATCCCCTCCATCAAAAAAATAGAATACACAATGGTCGTATCATACTGGCAATATCACACAGGTACATTTACTGGTGTATCCCAAAAAATTTTATAAATTTAGTGGTTTAGCCAAAACAAATGTTGAACGCACAAATTTTTACCATGTACTTGGAAAATGCCATCTGACCAGTTCCCATGAATCCATTACTCACTACACATGTATTGCTAAATATCCTTGGGCTTTTACTGTGAATTTATGACTTGCCAACCCAAAAATGATCTGTGCACTTGTTAAGCACTTGGTTCCACATTTTGGATTGATCTCTACAAGCGCAACCCCATGTTCTGATAGCGATGATGTGGAGTTTGATTTCACTGACAGCGGAATCTTCCCGGCTTCCCCAGTCCCATTACTGTAATAACAACTCCGTGGTCTGAGGTTACATCAGTATCTCTGCAGGTCTCACCTTCACAGTAACCCCATACACCTAACACGTTATATCTGACCGCATACCAACAACAAAGTTCTACATAGGTCAAGGCTATAAACTGGCAGGCATATAATTGCTGAATGTTAATTGTCACCTAATAAATGTTACCATAGCAACCTCCACAATTTTTGACGTCTGTTCTTATGTCTCATCTAATCTATTCCTCTTTTAGAATATACATGATATATGTCACAATTATGAGCTGTGTAAAGAAAATTAGATGTCTGATCCCCTCTGAAGTCCACTTGTCATGTAATACACCAATTAATACACCAAAATCCAGTGTCAGCTTGGTGTGTCTCAGTCCTGGCTGGCGAGTAAGACACTTCACAGGGTGACACAAGGTGACACGTACTCTACAAGATGACAGAGTGATAGAGCATTTCCTGGATATCAAACCGTTATCCAACAGAACATCAGAAAGGCAGAAGTCAATGATGTTCTACGCAGCACTAAGGAGGCACTTTGTACCCTCCAGGCTATCCCACTGCCACTACCACTCTCTCTCCTTCCCTCTCTCTAACTCTGATCCCCGGTTCCACACTCCCAACAACAACAATGCTCTCTGGAACCTGTAAGCTATGTCTGGAGAATGCTATGTGGAAGACTGGAATGGAACGCCGCCAGACCGGTGATCCCGCGGCCGCTACTATAACAACGTAGCAGATCCTACGTCTGTCTCCACGACGATGGAGGCTCGGTCGGCGTGGTATGTAGCACTGGCCGCAGTGTTTATCCAAACACGACCAATAACGGACTAAGTCAGGGAAGTATAGCAGAGAAACATACCGTGGTAGGAGATGGGAGATAGGTGAGGGTTACAATAACATACAGCCTGGCCAATCACAGGTAATAGGCAATAACATTCCCGTCAGAGAAAAAACAACGGTAAATATAAGTTGGACTGGAACATTCTCCCTGAAGCTGTGTCTGGTAGGGTCATCAGATTCAGTACCGCCGTGTGATTGCCAGATGATAGGTGCAAGAAAACTAAAACTCCGGGTTTCCCTGATAGAGATGTAAATGCAATTTTACAAAAGACATACCTAGCCCAGCAGTTCATCATCACATCCTCCCACTAACAACCAATCAGAGAAGGCGTCAGAATGGACCGTCTCAAAACTTCTTACTTTGATGTACTCATTTATGCTGTTGAGCTTCTTATTTAAAAAGTGTAATGTAAAATATTTTTCTCTTTATATTTCTGTTATTATTAGGAGTATGCTAATCAGAATCTTATAAATTCAAATATGCTACATTATAATGATGCTATAGACATGAGCAGTTTCATTTTTTATTGTCGGTATATTCTGTATGGTACATTAAAGCCTGCATTTTGACTAAGTCCTAGGCTGATATGTTATCAGAGATACTGAAGTTTAACTTTTGACTTCATTTAACGATCTGAGTGATGCAACTGGCTGAAAATGTGACTTACCCGGTAAGTGGAAACTTTAACCTAAGTATAGTTCTCAAAAATACCTAAGTATATTAGTTTCTGACCTCCTCTAACTTGTCACTAGTTATATAATGTCAATATTCATGTCCAGGTACCAAATTTACATCACCTGTAAGATCACATTTCTGAGCAGACTGAATGGCCACAGGGATACGCATACCTTATGCTTATGGCTCTTTGACCAACCCATATCATGATGATTTGATGCCTTATCCAAAAGTCTGGGGTTCGAATCCCAGAGGAGATGGATGTCTTCCAATAATTAGGTAGAAAAGAAGATATTTACTATAATTTATTGGGAGATATCTATCTAGTAGATGTCACAATTTTGTATTATACCGGTATATCGTATTGACACTTGTGCAGTTTCATACTTTTTACCTGTGAGTGGCATTATCCAGCTTATACTGTATGTATTCCTGAAAACAAAAACTGGTATATTGATTATTCTGTTTTCCAGCTCCCCGCGGACAATCCTCAATGATTCGCTGTAAGCTCACTCATAAATATTACATATGCTCCCCACTGATAACAGTGGTAGAATTCCCCGTAAATACCACTCTGGCGATTTATAAATGCTTGCCTGGGTATATCACCTGGCTGCACGCCTCGTACATAACCCCGCGGAAGGCGTGCGGCCTTGGCTTACCTATTGCCACAGCTGTTAGGTGCTGGGGGAACTGATCAGGGAAATAGATGATCGGGGTTCTCGAGTTCTAACCTTTGTGAGTAGTGCCACTGTGTACATGTCCATGTACATGCTGTAAGAACATGAACAAAGGCATCTACACCATGGAACCAGTCTTAACAATGGTGTCCCTGGGAATTAAAACCCAGACTTGTATCTATGTTAATATCTCCCACCAGCCACAGGGCCAGAGATACAATGTAGCATTATAGGACTTTGACACCACCTGTAATTAAAGACCACATTCTACTCAATGGATGGTCCTAAATTACAGGGACAGAATATACATGTAGCATAAATATAAATGTAGCATACATCTGAAAGCCTACCTTGATAAATATTGTACATACACATTACCAAGCCTAACACAACACTTCCATCTGTGATGTTTCCATCATTTCCATAGAATGGTCCGTAGGTTTAAAGATCTAAAAATAACTGTTTCTGATATTGTAAACGTTTTCTCAATTTTGATTTAGCAATTCAAACTGTAAACATAACAGCATTGAAACTCAATATCCCTTTTACTAAACTGAATGGGTGATTGATTTAAGGCGGGTTATTATGCCATCAATAAGATATGAGACATCGGACTATCTCATCGGCGTCGCTTTATCTGACATCAATACTCGACCTCGACACAAAATCAACCGGCAATATTGTGTAACCCGAGGCAACACAGAAAACAGCCGACATAAAAAATACATGTTGCATTTATCACTGTCAGACAGCACCATAAAACTGGGAGCCGTCTGCTGCAGACAGGTATTGTATATATTTTATGACATAAATTGCTGGCCTAGTCATAAAGAAGTCAAATTTTCCTGGCAGTTGTGATGAATGGAAAATGGTTTTCTGCAGGCAATTCTCTTTGTAACAAGAAAAAACCCGCAGTTACCGCAAAACTTATTGATTGATTATAAATGCATATTTTTTGTAAAATCAATCTATTTGTATTTTGTACCAAAGGAGATACAATAAGGGAGGTTTGGCTATGGGTAATCACATTTTTTTTCCCTACAAAATCTGATCTTTATTTCTGATTAGACACACAGGTACTAGCAGAAACACCCAATCCATATTAAATATAGACTGGGTACCGATACAGGGCTGATGATCTAACAAGAAGGTATTGCGATATTGTGATACATGCATGTACAGGCAGCTATCATTAACTTTTTCAAAAGTAGTACATCTTATTCTATGTGAAAGTTTCCATTTACTATTCTTATTAATAAGAGTCATGATTCAGCCTGTGGACGTATCATCAGACACCTGGATGACCCATGCATTACGAGGTTCAAATGTTTGGTTTACCTACATAATTCTGTTGCTATGGCAACGTAACTCGCTATGACACCTATCAGTATCAGCGTCTTGAGCCCCAGACAGGTGACCTGTCATTTGTCACATCATCCCAGTAACCCAGACACTATACTGTCACTGTTCACCGTCTTCTACAGTGACTGTGAAGGGATCCGCCCTTAAACCATTGATTTCGCCCTCAGACACAGAATACTGGACCACAGACCGGGTCTGTTACGCTGGTGCCTGGGAAGGGAATCCCTGACAATCTGCCAATCACTGGTCAGCATTCCTTACTGGCTACACCCAAACATAATATTATTGGGTCACCAAGTACACGCGCAGCAGGGACACACAAAGAGGAAGGTTTAAGGGTTGTATATCACATAGAGATGGGGTTTTGGTTCTGTAAAACCTGAAACTGGGGAACAAGACAGAATTTAACAAGCAGACCATATAAACACACATTGTGTTTTCAGATAAAATATTTCAGTGGTTTATTTATATTAAGCCATTTTTTTATTGTATAGCAATGTAGTACTATACCAACATATTGAAAGCTTAAATACCAAGTGCTACGGTAATAGATACTAGCAGGTAAATGTGATTTATTATAATATAAGAAAATAAGTGATCAGGGTTTTATGTCTCTTTTAGTATTATTAGTCTTTATCATAATGGATATAAATATAAATAATATATAACTTGTGTAAATAATGTGTGACTGAACTTCATAATATAAATTAACAAAGAACAAAGGTTAATTCCTATGTTCAGCGATATAAAAGCTTCAACGAAGACAGTGCATTAGCTTTTAAGCTTATTGATTGCTTTACCTGGCTGCTTTGGGAAGCGTTGTATAACACTGTCTGAAACACTCGCTTCTGGTAATTCATAATTTCCCCAGATCACCAGATGGAATAATGGCAGACAGCGTCACGCTCCAGTGAACAGAGGTCACCCAGCCATAGAGATCCTGTCAGCTGACATCTCTCATCTCTCCATCAATCTCTGTCGACAAGGAGCCATCTGTGGAGGGCCATTAAGCTCCGAAAGTCTATAAAAGGAGCCTGCGGAAATTCTACCATCTCGATGAAAAGCCGGAGCAGTGAACCATCACATACATTACGATGTGTAAACAGCGGCAGTGATTAAATTTTAATGGAGACTTGTACGGTTATCATTCCGGCTATAAAATCCTTATCTGCGTTTGGTCTCGGAAAAATCAATATCGAAAATGACATGGCGAAATTTTATAATCCCTGCCATATTCTTGGTGAAATAATGAATTTATTGCATGGTTTATGGTATCCAGCGAAAAGCACAGGCATCCTGAAACGGACAGAGGCGAACACAGTCATCCCATGTTTCCCTGAGAGCCGAGATTGGCGATATAACGTTGCCAGCTGAGTGGCTCTCAATGGCCTTCGCTGCCTTTAAATGACCTTGTGAAGCATTCTCTGCTCGTTAAAACTGCAACGGGCCGCAGTGAAGTTCCCAGAGGAAACGGCAGGGAGACAGGGACGCCAGAGTCGTCATCACGCCATCTCGCGGTGCTGGTATTATCTCTGCCTCTCAGACTCTCAGCCCACCTTATGTCAGCTCCCCTACAAAAAGCCCCTCCTCCTGCTACCCCCCTTCCCCTCACACATGACATACAGCCGCAGACTTAGCGGTGTAATCTCCAGCGTTCAAGGTCCCGCAGCCTCCGCTACCCACAGCCCTCACTTTACACCAGTCAGCCCCTATTATCACCCGGCCAGCTAGGCGTAGGTCTGTGATTCCCAGAAAGCACACAGCCAGCCCCCAAACCTGGGTTCCGTCTTTCTGTTCCTTTCTTTCCCCTCGTGTTTCCCACATTGTGATATTCTGCAAGGACCAGGCTAGCTATTATCTCTGCTGGGAAAAGGAAAGGTTGGAATGAGTGAGGGGAGCTACTGCCTGAGGGGTTTCCAGGCACTGTAGTCTGACTGCCAACAGATCCCCAACCAAGTCCTGGGATCTGAGTCCCACCAACAGATCCCAGGAAAACCGTCCCACCACAGCCAGCGAGAGCTGCCATGCTGCCTGCCTGGCTCTGAAAACATAGCGAGCACGATCTCAGCAGAACTGGCGCCAAAGCAAGCCGATTTGACACCTCCACGAATGCCGAGTCACCTTGAAGTCTGAAAGCTGGCCAGTCGACCAGTCGGCATGTACGGCTACCCTGATATGTGATATATGTCAGACGACTCAGGCGGAAGCCGTTGACATGCATGGCGCCACCCAGCTTCCATATCTTCCCTCCCAAGTGTGTAACCCTGGATTCAGCACACAGAGACACTGAGGTCCCACTTTGTAAGGCCCGCAACGGTCACTCCCGCCCCCCCCCCCACTCCGCCCCCTGGGGCCTAGCCAGCATAATCAAGTTTCATACATATACCAGTCTACATCATGCATTCAGTGTTATATAGGCTTGCATACAAAACTGACAGACTGACCTGATGAATATTCAGTAAGCATGAATAGGTTTCAGAAAAAGCTAACATAGCCATATGTACAGACAGTGCAAATATCACATTTCCTACCTTTCTACAAGGTCTGGAGATGTTAACAGGTGGTCTGGGATTTGCTGAGGCTAACGGTGGCGTTGCCATGTGAGCTGTTGCCATGGCAGTGGGTGGGGTAGCAGCCGTGCGGGGTGCTGCCCGGGGGTGAGTAGCTGGAGATGACACTGGCTTCGGCTTCTTGAAATGGAAGAAGCGCTCCTTGAGAAATGCTAATACAGAGCCGCGGCGTCTCTTTCCACGACAATCCATGATGACCAAGCGATGATCCAGAGTTCTAATACAGTCTGGATACACAAATGGGATTACCTCACTCTATGTTAAAAGATTTTCCAATCCCCACTGCTATCCAATGTTTACCAGTTGACACCAAAGCCTTGACTGATTATATCCAAGCAGGTCTGTGACAGGGAAAACAGATCGTCCCCAGTGTATTGACTGTCCCACTGTGGGGGACAATGTTTATTCCGTGGTCAGTAGGTCACAGCTCTGTCCCCTGTCACCCTCACTGTGATAGTGTGACAGTGTTTACCCTGTCCGTGTCCCACACCTGTACCACTGTCACCCTCGGTAGCACGAGCCTGTCACCACAGCTATTATTGTCACCATCCCGCCCACTGTCACCAACACACACACACAGACGTCCACCCCGTCCCGGGAAACCAGTCAATGTTATCCAGGCACCTGCTGCTATCGATTACCGGGCATTAAAACCTTCTTCCTTCTTTTTGCGGCACTCTCAAGGTACAATATGAACAGTTCCAGACTTCTAAGAGAGTGCTAATAATATGGTTGCTTTATGAGCCAAGAAAACAAAGTTGGAACTGCTGGAGTTATCTTGTCCGTGGCAGATTAGAGTCTGTCCTCTCAGTCCAATCATCACAGAGATAGCCAATATTTCAATCCAGTAATTAGGAAAGTCTACATCCTTCCAATCAATGAGACACTGTTGCACACTTCACTGATTCCCTGTTGCACTGCCAGCCAGCAGGGACCCTGTGACGCTGTTGTCCTGTCCCGGCTACCGTAGGCTGTCTCAGCGGTTCAGCCGCGAGCTACGGAAGCCGTGCAGTGCCATGCAATTCCCCTAATCCTTTAGGAGACTGATTACTGCCTAATCCCAGTATGCCTACCGCAGGGAACGCCAGTCTCCCCCTGTGGCCACTAAAAGCCTTGTCTCAGCCTCATGAATATTCATCAGAAGCCTGTCAGGTGCAATCCAATGGCAATGTGAGCCCGGGTTAATATTCTCCCTTGTCCTTGGCCCGAGTCTTTTGTAACGCCTAATTGGGTGTCAATATTTGCATCAGTAATTCACGTTTGACGAGTTCTGAGTCCAGATCACAGGCATTGACACTGCTAGCTGGCGGCTGGCAGGAACCAATCTCCTCATGGCACAAGTCTCTCTCTGCGAGAGAAATAACAATATTGACTGCGTAACCTTAACTTCAGCCAGAATATTCCAGATCTTTTAAGATTTTTTTTCACTGTTGAAGTTGTTGATATCTATCCCACACTGGCTTGGGAAGTTCCCGATTTGAGATGTCCGAGTCACCAAGAAGTACATTTCACATTTTATGGCATCTTTATTAAAGTTCGACACAATCACTGGTATTAAGTAGACCAATAAATCACAACAAGAAGCGGTGTTAACACATTAGATAACCACCAATCCTCTATATTTCAGTGAGACCAATTTTCTCTGTCTTTCCACTTCTCCATCCATTCCGTTCTTTCCGCATTTAACTCGGTGATGGATTAGGAAATACCTTGAAATGCTATAAATATCAGCCGTGGCGAGCAGAGCCGCCTCCCTGGACTGGCTGTAAGTGGCTAGGTGCTGATAGGCCTATTATCCCCCATACAGACACACCTGCCCAGGTAACCTGCTCCTATTCCTACCTGGGGTGTGGCCTTGTATTGTACAGCCACTGTTGTGCTTTATTCCAACAGGATCAGTGTTCAGACGTGATGTTTACCTGCCCTCCGGCCGATATTTACTGCGGGATATGTTTCTGTTGATCAAATTCGCCTCGCTGCACTTTTATATTCTCTTCAGGTTTCTCCGTCTAAGTCTCAAGTCAACGTGAGGGTTTCCTTCCCCTGGTGCTGGGTGAAATGTCAGAAAGACAATCCAGCCTAAACTTGTGTTTTTGTATTCGCAAAACTGTGTGTACATACCTACCCCATAAATAAATAAGAAGTCTTCAAAACAGACCATCTATTGTAGAGTGTATTATTATTGGTTTGAACCCCCCGCACACCTGTTTTAATAGCTAGCCCACATAATCTATATATATAATTATTTTTATTTCACCTGTCGGTCAATATTTTGAAACTGCAATATGGCAGTCCTGCTTACTGAAATGCTGATCACTGCTTCGGGCAGATGTAAAATTTATACTACTGGTCATATTCATTACTTAATCGGTTTCAAACTGTAATGCTGCCATCAGACACCCTAATCTACAGCTACCAAAACTGATACATACAGGTACATGTAGTTCTAGGTTAGCAGAGATGACGACAAACATTATGGTTTGAAACCTCATGGTAAGAATCTGTAAGTTTGTGTGAATTTATAAACTTTTTTAATTCCTTAATACCTGAAACTAACATGCCGTATATGTCCTAATAGAAGCGCAGTGCACGAGTGCAAGGGCTTGGGTGTGCATCTATTAATTTCAACAATAAAGCCTGTCGTCCGGTATACAATACGCATATATGGTAAACAGGAACCTCATGGACCTTTGTTTAAAAGGAAGTGGCGATTTGCGCATTTGCGGCAGCCAAACAGACCGGAATACCGCTCGAATTTGAGTGTTTTTGGACGATCTTTTGATGTTTTATCAGGAATTTGGTGTGAATTTGATGTGATGTGTTTTTTGCTGCAGGGGTGTGCACGTCTATTAGGGCATGCGCTTATATAAGGACATATTCGGCAGAATGTTCTGGTAAAAAGTTAAATTTAGAACCCTCCAGTGAACCCTCCAGTGTTCATCGAGTATGTCTGTTAGAGCATATTTCACTGTAATATTTAGTTTTCTGCACTCAGGAATATTTTTTGCTGGCTGCACCTTCCCCTCCGGGGAGTTCTGCCAGTAGAAGGGCCACTGATTCGTGTGAAGTCCTGTCTGTATAGACAGCCTTGATGGAAGCCTGATAGGCACTTACTTCACGCCAGACCTTCAAAGCTAGTGGCTAACAAGGCACGGTAACTGGTGCTGCATAGTTTTCTACAGAGCCTCCTTGTACAGCTTTTAACATGCCTCTTGGTAACAATCCGGGAGATGTGGTTTTGTTCCACCAATCTCTAGGTAGTTCTCCATAGTATATTTTTTCCCTCAAGTCTGCGCATATGATGTTCCTCTCACTTTAATCCCCAGACCAATCCAGACGTCTGACTCTGTGATAAATGTCCATGATACCATGGAGACACAGGTGTCATAGCAACCGAAACATTGTCAAGGTAATGTAAGGGCTTTCGTTAGCATGTTCAATAAAAATCAACAAGCTAGCGGGCAGCTATTAAATGACAAAGGCAGCATACCACCTGAGCTTCAGCATTAATATGGCGGCTTGTAATGATCACTGGGAGAGATCAGCCCGGGTATCGGAAAATATAAATAGACCAGGGTACAGCACCACCTGGCTGTGAGCTCCTGAAGCAGATGACCTTGAGCTGTCAATTTCCATAACCATCAGTTATATATCCTGTATGTAATATTCCGTTGTCATGGCCGACATCCTTTATATTATGCTGTCATAATCACAATATGTCTTTGACCTATAACAGGGGTTCCTGAATAATCCATGTCTCTGTCACACCCTTGATGACACTTGACTCCATTCTGTGTGACATCGGTTAAAACCCTGAAGTAGCTGGTGTCCCCGGGTCAGTCAAGGCCAGGCTGTGACACGCGGGACAGATGGAGATCGGGGACACTGTCACGTCTGGTGACACAGCCTATACCTACCCCAACATGATTCCAATATCCGGGCTGTAAATATTTACCTCCAGGCTAATCCCAGGCTAATCCCACGGTGATCCCTGTGACAGTGATACAAATCCTCCTGGACACTGTATCTGGCTACAGCATTGGAGACTTGGTGACAGATGTACAGTGTGACCCATTGACAGTGAAATATGTTGAAAGTGATTTTTCCCAGTCGCAATATTCCTTTGTTAATTGTATTTAAGGTTTCTTTCTCTCTACAAGAGCTCTCTACATATAATAACAGTCACCTTGTCCAATCCCATAGGAGCCGCTTTTTTCCTAGCAAGGCTTCAGTGCCTGATTCCTCCACCTTGCAATGTGAATCTCTCCCCAGTAATGTGGATATGACCACCGCATTAGGAATCTGAGAACCAAGCAGTCGCTTGCACTCTCCCCCAACCAGCCTAATAAAGGTTTATATCCAGATAGGCTGTAGGACCTATACTGCAGACCCACTCTGCTACTGGTCTGAATGGGTCACCATGCCAACATGTCACCCCGGCCACCATGCCACAGAGCAGTAACATTACCCCGGGTCTCCTCTAAGCTGTGACCCTGGGGTGGGGGTAAGAATATGCACCCCGACCCAACCTTACACCCTAATGTCCCATCAAACCAAATGTATTCTCCTCAGCCAATGGTAGGTACTTTACTGTCCATATTCTCAAATGACTGACGCTAAATGCTCATAGCATCCTAGCTTCTGCTAGAATGAGTCGTAGTTAAGATTTATTTATTGCTGGCAGAGGAATGAGTTAGGGTTAGGGTTTGGAGAGGGAGGGGGGAGGGTTATATTGCCAAGGAGACCCTGTCCCATCAAAGAAATAGCCTTCATCCTATTCCCCACTGACGGCCTGGATGTCAATCCTATCAGGAACGATACGTTGCCGATCTCGGCGCGGAGTCGTCCCTGGGAATGGCTTCTCTGTGTACTGTACTGAGACTAAGGACGTGCAGAGAACGGTAACTTCTGTAAGCTGACGGTGCCACTAAACAACCCCCGTGGCACATCCATGGGGGGAGGGACGATTCTTGGAGACCGGGTCGTGACCTTATCCAAGGCTGAGAGTTCGCTATCGGTGAGGTTAATCAGCGATTGCTGGTGATAATAATGATGGATCACACCATTGTGTATTCATACCATGAGCCGTGGTATAATGGTTAATGTGGATCATTGACGATTGTACATAACAGATCACTGACAAAGGGGTGAAATAAAAATTCCTGTTACATTTCAGGTTCCTATTAACTTTCGCAAAATCTATTCTTGCCAACACTTACTACTACTACTACTACTACTACTACTACTACTACTACTACTACTACTACTACTGCTACTACCACTACTGCTACTGCTACTACTGCTACTACTACCGCTTAACTACTACTAGTCAACTACCAC
>JAAUYG010255172.1_pt1 | contig 13549 bp, 17 predicted proteins | sample 7278091 | NCBI WGS metagenome assembly JAAUYG01 (sample SAMN14350201, study PRJNA611818) | marine sediment metagenome | isolation source: surface marine sediment (0.6m) | place: French Polynesia: Moorea | collected 2018-08
CCCCCCCCCCCCCCCCCCCCCCCCCCCCCCCCCCCCCCCCCACCCCCCCCCCCCCCCCCCCCCACAAGATAAACTGAAAATAGATCAAACTCAAAGTGACCAATTTGATACCAGCAGGTGTCGACTGTGCGGACAAAATTAAAGAAGTTCCGACACCACCACCAAAATGCACTTGTTATTGTGAAGCACACCCATTGTCCCCATTGCGAAAGAAGCGCGTCTTTGTGCAGCATTGGGGGGAGAAAGAGAGAGAGAGAGAGAACAATGAACAAACCGTGTTGGTCCTGATGCAGCAGTTTGTCGAGTTGTTTCTGCAGCGCCTGGAGTTTGTGCTGCAGATTCTCGCACAAACTGCGACTCTCACTCAGTCGCTCACGCAACGCCGCGTTTTCCTCCGAGGGGCCCTGAAACGCACAACGGCTCAATCAGAGAAAGAGGTGATGCTCTATGGCCTTCCTTTTGTTGGAGAAACAGACCAAGCCAAAAGTTGCCAATGGCTGAACGAGAGCCACACAATTCATGCATCTGAAGCATTTTGATTACCACATCCTTCAATGACTGTTTCTTTGCGCTTCAGGACATTTCCTGACAAGATATCCATGGGCTTTTTGCCTTCACATGATCCAAAACTATGCTGTCGCTGATCCAGCGTAAAGGCCGCGGGATGTCAATTCAGGGTTCTCTTCAAACTGTCACACCAGTGGTGTAGCGATTTGAGAAGAGTGCTGTTTTGGCAGGGGTGGGAGGTGGGGGTCTTCCGCAATAACGGCCACTACGACTCCTCGCATGACGAAAAACTTGCATCACTGAGCGCTTTATCCCTGACACCCACCCACACAGGGCGCGTGATGCATGACGTGACATGTAGTAATGCAAAAAATTGAAACTTTTCCATTTGTTGCTTCTGCTGCTGTTGCTGCACTGTGTGTGAACAGAAACTGATAACAGTGGTTTCCACACACAACGTTGCGTACAATCACGCGCTGTATCACGCCGTCTGTGTGTAAGAGACTTACGTCAATGGAGTCGGTGTCGCGGTGCTGTGTCTGGGCGGCGCTGTCGGTGGTCTGTGAGCCGGGTAGCCGGGGCGGGACGCCGGCCGGGAGGTCCGACTCGCTGTGGCTGCGGTGCAGGGCTGCCGCGCCTCCCGCCGTGCGCTCCAGAATCCCCCGGTACTGCTTGAGCCGCTCCGCCTGTGTCCGCACTGTCACCTCCGTCGCCGACGTCCCCTCCAACTGTTTGTTCGTTTTCTATCACGTAAAATAGAAATATAGACATCAAGGAATGTCAGTTTTATCCTTTTTTCTTTTTTGGGGGCACAACGGGGTATCACATGTGCAACCCAATTTTCTTACGATCTGAAGTTTGTGCAATTTTGCAAAAGAATGGGAACAGAAATGCGTGAAAACATAAAATTTATGGTTTCCTTCCGGTCAATTTCACGGCAATTCAAAAACTTCAAAATCCTGGTGATCGTACCTTGCAGTCGTTGAGTTCAGTTTTCAGTTGCTCTACCTGCTGCTGCAGATCACCAGGCGGCTGTGATCCCGATCCTAAAATTGACAAAATTCATGGAGAAACGAAATAGCACGAAATTTCCTTTTTCATTGCCTGTTTGCTTTGTCAATTTGGGGAAATTATTCATCAATGGTGAATGATCAGAATCTTCACCTGTGGGAAGCTTTGCGTCTTTCCGGACAGGAATGGCACTTTTCTTGGTTGTAGTTGCACCATCTTTCGTCTTTTCTTCGGCTGATTCGTTCCTTCTGGCTTTCTCCAGTTCATTCTCTAATTTCTGAATCTGCTCAGCCATGTTGACAATCAACTCTGGATCAAACTTGGAGTCAGTGTTAATCTCAAGTTGTTTCTTGAGCAAGTTATTCAAGTTTTCCGTGTGCTTCAAGTGTGCCTTGAGAACGTCAATCTCAGATTGCAGATTCTTCATTTCTTCTTTATCCACTTCAGGGTCCTTTGCCTGGTCTGTTTCCTTGTCCTGGTTGTTTTCCCCCGGGATATCTCTCAGGTTGTCCAGCATGCTGAAGTGAGTCATCATCTGTTCCGCCTGATCGTGAGACTTGGTCAGTTCATTCTTCAGGTGATTTATCAGGGCTCGCAGTTCTTCCGGTGTCAGATCCTCCAGATTCTGATCATCTGGAACCACGTCGTTTCCAGTCGGCAGCTGCTGGTATGAGCCAAAGTAACTCGTGTTGGGGAAACCTGAATTGAAAGACGCAGTGTTGTGAAGCAAAGGAAAGCCTTGCTAAATCAGAAAACAAAAACAACTCTGGCCACATGGCGTATTGCTGGTGGAAGAATCATTTCAAAATCACAACCAGATGACAAAACAACAAAGACCCGACAGACAGCAATGCGAATCGCCAAGGAAAATAGGTCAAAGAGCATTGCTCTGCGGAGACCCAGGCGAACTTTCTGGCAATTTTCTGTTTGTGACAACAGGAATTTCCCTCGCCCCGCCTCAACAAACTCGCAATAAATGCTTTTGCTTTGACTTTGGGCGAATAAATACCAAGCAGCACTGAGCTCACCGTATGTGTTGTACATGAAGGAGCTGTTGGCGGAGGAGAGTTGTGAGTGGGAGGGGAGCTCCGGGTGCTTGAGCGGCGAGTCCTTGGCCCCGCCCACACCTCCTCCGCGCTGATTGGTCGGCTGCTGCTGCAGGCGCGTCTGCAGGGAGGCGTTCCAGCGCCGCATCTCCTCCAGCTGCGTCTGCAGGGACCGAATCTGCTCCTCGTAGTTCTCGTTATCTGCGAAGGAACAACAGCGCTCAGCTAAACGAGGCAGTGTAGTGAACAGAAATGGCATCTCTGTGAATCCCCATAAGGGTTTTTTTCGGAGGGGGGGGGAGATTAGGAAGTATCAATCGCGTCCACTGGCAGCAAGTGAAAGCGCGTGTTTTTTTGTTTATTTATTTATTTTTTTTTTTGAAAGCAAAGTTGGCCATGGGAATCTTGTAAAACCTCTTCAGAATCCGGGGACAATGAGGCAAGAATAGGCCAGGAATGAAGCGATCGTGTCTCGCTTACTGTGGGAGATTTCATTGCCAAATAGCTTTATTGAATCATCTGGATGCAAGCCAGATGCTTTGCCTACTTCGTGGCACCAGGGACATTCAGAGCTACTGGGTTGTGCCAAATTGTGGATTGGCATTGTTTACAATTTGCTGGACCTCATTGCAAATGAAATCAAACTCCAATGAATGCCACCTTTTTACTGATGCCTATTTGTGTGAAAGTATCACAGTGAGAAACTTCAGCAGGATATCTTCCTGCAAAGTTCAAAATTGCATAGTATTGAGCTCTGCACTCTTAGCTGGGATTCAACCCACAATCCCGAGTGTTGCATTCATTAAGTAGGGACTGCAAATTTTACTGCTGCGCTTTGCAAATGGACACATCGCCTTGCTGACGAATAGAAGTGCTCACTGTTGGTGTTGGCGCCGTCCTGTTGGTCGCGCTGGTTGCTGCTGCTGCTGTTGTTGCTGTCGGCGGCGAGTTTCAGCTGCGACTCGAGGGCCGCGCGTAGCGTTGTGTTGCGCACCACCCCCTCCTCCAGCTGCTGCTTCAGCGCCTGCACCGCGCCTAGCTCGATCTCAAACGCCTCCGACCTCTCCGTGCTGCAAATTTCCCAACAAAATATCAGTTTTTGTGGTGCGTGTTGGACCTCGTTCACAAAGCCTCACATGGCACCGAGGTGTCCTCACCACTGTTTCTGATGAAGTCTCACAAACAAAGACGAACAGACCAGAAGAATATGTGGACTAGAACTTTGTTTTTTTTCCAACATTATGCATCACGTTGTCTTTCCGAAATATTTTGGAGAGTGCAAGAAGTGTGCGAACATGACACTTTTTCCTTCACAGCCAATGGCGCGTCTTGGACGAAAACTCGAATCGTGCGAAAATTTCACTTCGCGCGACACCCAAGAATGACGAACCTGGTTCGGTTGTCCCTGAGGTTGCGGTAGATGTCTCGCTCAGCCTTGAGCACGCTGTTCAACCCCTCGTTCTCCACCACCTGGTCCTGCATCACCTGCTGCAGCTACAAAACATAAGTGGAAAGAACGACTGTCAGTACAGATACTGGTACACGCAGTGCCAGCACTGCTAACTCGTACAAGGCGCAGATCATAATCAAAGCTTCCTCTTTTTTCTGAATCAATTACAATGAGACACAGCTAATTTTTTCCTGTTTTGCCAGAAAAGAGAACCAGATTCTGTGTGGTAATTCCAAGAGCACATCTCAACAAATTTCGCCGTTCACTGTCGCCTGGAAAGTGTCTCGCCAGAATAAACTGGGTCAATGCAACGCACGGCTGCTTCAAAGGAATTTCCTTTCTTTTGTCCAAGTTCAATTTTTGGCGCTTGTCCGGTGCTCCGCGTCCTGTGCAAACGGGGGCATCATCGTTGTGGAGACAGGGAAACTCCCAGAGGTGAGCCTTCCGTATCTCGCGGCGTAGCGTACCTGAGCGGCCTCGCCTCCCACCGTGGTCTGGGATCTCTGCGGATGTCCAGGTCTGTCCAGCTCCTGCCCAGGGGCGCCGTTCTGTCCAGGCACCGGCCCGGCGTCCCTCACTCCAGCGTCCCGCAGAAGCTGCTGCAACTCGATCTGTGCAACAAACATTTCTTGTTAAGAATTCGAGGCAGCATTGCATGAAAGAGTCGCAAACTGAAAATGGTGCGAGGGCCAAAATGCGGACTGCACTGAAAAGTTGAAAGAATGGGCGCATCATGTGTTCGGCTACTTTCTTTTCGTTCTGACCCAGAGAGACAACATCCCAAATGTTGTGATTCCCAAAAGCTCCAAAACCACGACCAACACGTTTTCCTGTTGCACATTGTCTCCTTTTTAGTTTGGTCTGTGAAAATAAGAGAAACTCACTTGGTTCCTGATGGTCAGTTCCTTAGGTGAATTCTGTGAGTTTGGCACTGCGTCTGGGTAAGGACTTCGAGATTGGATCACAATCTTCAGTCTGTCAATGACATCTGAAAACAAAAGAGAGATGGCTGTTTTCCTGGTCTCCAGAACTTTGTGAAGCGCAAAAACAGTCACGAGATTTCACAAAAGACATTGTCAATGTTTTGTTGTTCTTCGACTGGAGAAAACATACCGTCTTTGTTGTTCAGCTCATTTGTTAGTTTCGCAATGTTGTCTTTGGCCGTCTGCAGTTGAGCTTGGTAATCAGCGGCGAGTGCGACGTCCGGAGTTTTCTCCTTCAGTTTAGTGAACAAGTTGTCTTTTTCTCGTGCACTTTCCAGTAGTGCCTGCAATATTCACAATTATTTCCATGATGTTTAACAGCTTTAGGACAGTTCCAAACCAACACACAAAAAATTACATTCCAAACAGAGAGCTGTACACACCTCTATTGTTTTGTCCTTTTCCTTCAGAGCTGATCGCAACTTGTCCAGCATTTCCTGCTGCTGATCTGCAGAGGACGTGGTCGAGTTCTCAAGTGCCTGAAAGACGTTCACAAATAGCAACATCGTAAGATGCGCGGACAGCAAGTAACGCCCCACCCACACAGGGTGACGCCGGGGGCGACGTGAAAAATGGAAAATTTTCCATCTTTTGCTTCTGCTGCTGCTTCAGCCCACTTGTTGCACTGCATCACGCAGACGTAACGTCATGCCTTACGCTGTGTGAACCAGGGAAAAGATAAGACCGCGTTCATACAGGCGATGTAGCCCTAGCGTGAAGCAGGGCCCAAGCAAACATTTGATCAGGACCCCATTTCCTCAGTGTTTCGCATCACTGTCTGCATATGGCCTCATCTGAGCAGCCAGCGCCGGAGACACTACTAGTACGACAGGTTGTCCTTGCTGCTTCACAGATGCAACCACCATAGAAAGGACCCAAACACAACCCACCTGCAGTTTGTAGTCCTTCTGGTTGAGCTCAGCCTGCAGGTTTTGCACGCGCTGGTTCAGCTCTAAAATCACCCTGCCATCTGCGTCCTGAAGATCCTGTGTCCAAAATACAATAATCAAAATCGCATTTTTATTCAATCAAACTGCGGTTGTATCAGAAACAGAAACTTTTCTCTCGTTTCTTTCTGGAGTTTTTGGTCTAGCTCAAACAACTTGCAGGTTTGTTATCATCAAACAGATTTCTTTTTTTTCTGTATTTCCTTTTTTGTTGTTGTTGTTGTTGTTTTTTTGTTCGTCTTGGTCAAACAACCCGCATGTTTGCTGTCGAACAGATCATTGGGTGGCTTTACCTTCAGTTCCTTGTCCTTGACTCGCAGTTTGTTGATGAGATCATTCACAGTTTGGTCTCTGATTCCACCCGTCTTTGACTGATCGTTTATCAAATCCTGTTGAACAGAAGCATGACATAAAGTTGGTCCACGATGCACAAAATAACCAGAAAAAAATCCGTTCAAACTTTTTGCAAATTGAAAGGCGACGTCAGTCTTGTTTGAACACTTCAAACAGAATGAGAAACTACAGGCTGTATTACTGCCCAGAAGTATGGTTTGAAAGTTGAAATTGTGTCTTTACCTGAAGGAATTGTTCCTTTTCTGCGAGTTTCAGTTGCAAGTGTTTTACGAGTGAATCCGTGGCAGCTGGGCTTTCGTTCAGCAACTCCTGAAAAAACGATCAAGCTCTCTCATTCACTGCCATAACACTGCTTCTGTGACCACTGAGTCGTGACAATTACAGTCATGACAAAAATGCATCAATTACATTTCTTTGAACCAAAACAGAAAGAGTTGCAAGAACTAATGCATCACGGTACCTGCAGTTTGTCGTCTTTCGCGGCCAACGAGTTTTTGAGCTTTTGTATGATTCTCTCTTTTTCTTCGATGTCCCTTGCTTGACTTTCAACCAGTTCCTTCAAAAGAGAAGTTGAAAATCAAATGGATTCAAAAGACAATTTTCGTCCAATTGCATCATTTTTGATTGTGTATCCACATGGAGGGACAATTTTTTCTTTTTTTTGTTGTTCTTTTTGTCACCCTTGTGAACATTTTGTCACAATTCTTTTCATCCTTTCTGGAACTTCCAAAAAGAAATGGAACACCGCAATGGCCAATGTGGTACCTCCTGCCCGCGGTTTCGACCTTTAATTTTTTTTCGGTTGCTGCTTTTTTTTGTACCCCCACCCCCCGTCTGTTTTTTGTTCTCCAGCAATAAAACGAAATGAAACCCTGATTCCCAGTCAAAGTGTGAGGGCTGCTGTTACCTCTTGTCCGAGGTCTCTGCCCTTGAGCGCTGTGTTCAGACGCTTCACGTGCTGGTCTTTCTCCTTCGCTTCTCCCTCCAGCGTCTGCAATTCCAGAAAACAACGCAGACGATCACCAAAAGAATCCGTGTGGGAAAAGTTCAGTTCCTGACCATCTACAGATGGAACAGAATTTGATGCCCAGCAACACTCGGAGTACATTCCCATGCATTTCATAAAATATTGTGGTTTGCAACATCCGTTGTGCAAGTGTTTAGCAGGCGGTTTCTTTGGCAACAACTTTCGGTTGCGTGTGTGCTTCTTGATGTTTGGTCGAGAGTCTCCAGGTTTCTTTTCAATTTGAGACAAAACGTCTTGACCAAATCCATTGATAATCAACCAACTTCTCAAATCCATTCTGTTTTCTTCAAACACTCGGCTACTCATTGCTACCACTATTTGTCCAAAGTCTTTCAACCAAAACAACCAAGTCTCTTTTGGCAAAAGTGCTACAATCTGTACAAATTCAAATCACACTTTACTTCAATGCAGCAAATTCGATCTTGCGGCACGCACGACTTGCGTAAGTTCGACTGAAGTCAACTGAGACAGCATTTCCATTGATCACAAACTGCTTCACGACACGCCTTTGCATGCATGCGTGATCACAGATTTGTGTGTTGGTATTTGATACCTGGAGGGAATGGTTGCTTACAAAGGAATCCGTTATCGTTTTGAAACACGCAACTGATCACTCACACACCGAATGAATTCATGAGACCACCACAAATAAGAACAAGAATCAAATGTTCATTTTTTCGACCTTCGTCAGCCAAATCTTTTGTTGTCTGCTTGATTCGTTTGTGTGTGTGTGTCTTTTTTTGGGGGGGGGGGTGAAGGTAGAGCCAACAGTTTGCGATTTGAACTTTCTTCAAACTGACCAACACAAACTCTTTCCAACTTTTCAATCTCTTTCAGCACGGGAAAATGACAGAAAATGGATGGTACAAGTTGTGTGGCCACAACAATAAGTGAAAAGAGAAGGAATGAACCAAGAGACTCGCATCAATGCTTTCTTCCGCGGAGAGCAACATCTGGTTGGCTCGTTCTATGTCGCGGTCGCGTTCTCGCAACAGGTTCTTCAGCTGCCGCAGTTCCACATCCTTATCCTCCAGCGCCTTGAACTTCTCTTGCATCGCGTCCTGGAAAAACAAATTCCCAATTGAATAAAAAAGCTTTTCGCATTACAACTATTTCAGAGCGAACAAGGGCTTTTATCTGCGTCAAGCCTCAGCAGCCATCCATTCTCTAACTTCAGGTTGTCTGCGGTGATGACAACAATGACGACGGCAGAACAACTCATTTTGGCCGCTCAGCTTTGACCAGCACGGCAAAAAAAAAACTTCAGCAAAAGGTCAGAAAGAACAGCAAAATGTTTAGTCTCAAAGACAAGATTTGTAAAAGATGTTGTTGTTCTTGAAAGTAAGTTTCTTGGTGTCTGTCTCACCTCCAGAGCTTTTTCCTTCTCTTTTAACTGTTCGCTGAGTCGCTTGATGATGTTGTCACGTGCTTCTGTGTACGGCTGTCAAAGACAACAACATCAATCTTTTTTCTGCACAAATGTGATTCACGATTGAAAATTTTGCAGCCTGCTTTCTCCACATGAAACAATTGACAGAATTCTTGACTCATGTTGACGTCAAATCAGACAGAAGCAAAACGTCTCAGGATTTTATGATCAGAGCCCTCACCTGTTGGTTCTGAAGCAGGGCTTGCAGCTGCTGGTCCTTGTCCTGCAGACTCTTAGTCATCCTCTGGAAGAGCTTCTCTTGGTTCTGGATCTGCCTCTGGGCATCGTCCAGCAGAGCCTGAACCCAAAACATCAACGGAAAATCTCAATGTGGTCAAGTTTCAAATGTTTCATGCAGGAAAAGACACAACAATTGAAGACTGCGTGCAAAACCAAAATCGTCAAGCAATTTTTTTTTCTCTCTTGAAGGGCATTGTTTTACCATTTCTTTTTCTGTCACAATGCGGTGTCTTTTCTGGAACCGCTTGCAGCTGAGAAAGTGTAGCAAGCAACAAAGCTGGCATGCCATGAAAAACTCGACTGAGGTTCTTAAAATTTCACGCTCTCACACTGTGACAAGCAACTTTGAACACCCATGTCACAAATGACTTTGGTGACAGCAGAACACTCAAGACACACAGCACAAAACCCACACGCAACTTGACAACATGCCTCTCCATCTCTCACAGTGAGCGTTGGGGGGCACGAACAGTCTACTTGTCCAGGCACTTTGCATGCTCGTCATCACAATCTCATGCTTTTTACCTGGTAATGGTTACCGACACTGTTTACTTTTTCACTACTTTGAAGTTTTTCCTCTTGTAGTGCTTGACGCGTTTCCTGACAACACAAATTCCCAAAATCAAATGAACACTAAACGCTGATTAAGGTATCAAAAGCAGCACGAAGGGATGGATGGAACCAAGTGAAGCAATTTGATGCACAGATCGTGCCAAACTTTGAGTTCGTGGTGCCAACATTTGTCAGCATGGTTCCCCTGACCCAGTGACAGAAGTGAAACACACAGAGCCCGAATACAGCAAAGGGTTGGGAACAGTACAAAGCTGGACGCCAAAACCACAAGAATCTTACTCATCCGTTTCTTACAGGGCAAGTGAACTTCATTGAAAATTGCAACAAAATACAATGAACGACTTTGAACGTTTCACAGTGGCATTGCTCAATCAAACAACTGTCACCTTTGCAAAATGTTTCTGAAACAAAATTGCTTGCGAAGCACAGAGTCCCACCGAAAAGGATCATGGTGTGCACAAATGCACTGGCCCCAAACAAGAAATCTCGTGACATGAAGACATACGCATGTGGAAGAGTGGGAGGGGGGTGTCCACTATCATTGCGCACATCCACTATCTTGAGGGGAGCACCTTCTTGAGAGGGGGGGGGCAATTGTTCAGACTTTTCTACACACGCACAAAGTTGCACCCTTAGTAAAGGACTGATTTTACTTCTCGTTTCTCCTGCGTGGCACTGCGGTAAAACGATGAAGAACTGAAGTACCTGCAGGACATCCTCTCTCTGTCGCAGAACCTCGTCTGTTTTCTCCAGCTGGTCGTTCAGTCTCTGTATCTCCGCGTCTCGTCGCGACAGCAGCTTCTTCATTCTCTGTCAATTCTAAAAAATTGAACTTTCACATAAAAGTCGCACAGCCATGCTCACACGATCCCCTCATGAGCATCTGGCTGATTTGAAAAAAAAAAACAGTTGCGCTGACTTGGCAGGGGTGGGTGGTGATCAATCTGACATGAGAACAATGATGATGATAATCACAGTGACAATAATGATGACCACTTTCAGCAGTACTGCCTAAAAATTCTGACCGGCTCATCAAAATATAAACGTTTTGCCACCAAAGACTCCTGAAATTCCACCCCATTTTTCTCGAATCTTGTTTTTGTGCTGTGCTTCGGGAACTATCCAAAAGATCAATTGCCAAAATTGTGAACACTGAATTTGTATCCGGTGCAGAACTTGGTGCGGATAGATGAAAACAGAGGATAACGCACTTCGTTCTCGTGGTCCTTGCTCTTCAGGATCGCTTCCAGTTCTGTGATTCTCTCGTCTTTGTCTGCCAGATCCGCCTGTACATTTTCCGCACCCTATTGTGAAAGAATTTCCAGGGTATCAATGTCTGTTGGTTCCTTCATTCAGGGTAAAAACGACAACACACGAAGAAAATTGAAACTTGTTTTCCCCAACAAACTGACCTGGTACTTTTCAAGTGTTAATTTGTGAGCCTCGTCTCTTGCTGCAGCCAAGTCGCTCTCACATCTCTTCAACTCTGCCTTCAATCTCTCATTCTGCAAAAGAACAACGACAGTCGTTTGCATCACTATTTTAATCTGCAAGTTTGTACAAATTGTGATGTCTGCGCAAATTTTGGCTGTGAACAAGAAATAAAAATTACCTCTTGTTCTTTGGTGTGAACACGAACGGTTAAGCCCTGGATGGTCTTCAAGCTTGCCTCGCAGTTGTCTTGCAGCGCAGCCGTTTCTTGCTCCAGCTTCTCTATCTGACCGCCTACCGCCTGTGCGACAAAGTGGTAGTTGCTCAATGCGTTCAAATTCAAAAGTGGTCATAGATTTGCTTGTGCTGTTCATGTGTTTGTTGGTCAGGATGTTACAAACAATAAAATGCAGATTGACTTATTCAGTCCCTTTGCATAGTGCCACAGATCTTTTCTTTCAGCACGTTTCCACCCACTGAATACGACACGTACCTTTGAGCTGCTTTCTCTTTGTCGGAGAGCGTCTTCCAATTTCTGCAAAGCAAAACAAACATGAATTGCAACAGGGCTTTTTTTAAACACATCACGACATGACTGACTGACACATTGACATTGAAGGAACTACACACGCTGAAGAATGGAATGGAATTGCGGAGTGTCGCGACTTCGACAGAGAGAATTTTCAACCAAAGCAGAGGCACAATTACAAAACGCTTGGCTCAAGGCTTTGCAAAACTCACGCCTTCCTTCCTTTTTGCGAAATCACGCGTGTTCGAAGCGAAAATGTCTTCATTTACCCCTATCATGTCGTTCTTTGTGTCCAGCTCCTTCTGAAGATCATCAGCCTCTTTCTGCATCAGTTGGACCTGTGACTTGTGTTCCTCCAGGGTGGCCTGGACAGCAGCGCTGTCTTGCACACTCGACTGCAAAGTCTAATATTAGTGAAAAAGCAGTGTGAAGTCAATTGCTTCTGAGTACGAGAAAATCACTAAAATCTGTCCAGATAAGTCCTGGCAGTAAAAAGAGAAGAAAACGACTTGGGGACCAAAATGAATGTAAAACGTTCAAAGATCAACAGCTCTTTCTTTTTCAGAAGGAGGAGGAGACAAACGAAATTGCACGTGAAGCATTTTACTTTTGCTTGCACTGACATGTTGTTTTCATGTGACATTTTTGAAGTGGACAGCTCTTTCTTTTTTCGCGGGCGGAAATGACGTGTAACACATTCCAGAATGCCTGTCGTTATTTGTATCTCACCTGAATTTCTTGGTCTTTCATCTGGACGTCTTTTTGCAGTTGGTCGATCTGTTTCTCCAGAGGGCGAAGAACACTTTGCTGATGCTGCTCCTGCTGCTCAATGATGAGATCCTTGGACTTGACCAAACTCTTCAGCTGTTCAATGAGCCTGCAAACCAAAATACACGAGATATAAGGAACAATTTCCACCAGGAAAAGAAAGCGTTTTGGCCAATCTGGCTTCATTGATGTTCACGCCAAGAGAAGGCGAAATGTGTGTCACAAGAAACGACGAATAGACACAATTGATGCTCGCAGTCAAGACTATTGTTTCAGTCAAAAGGACAAAAGGCTTTTGATGCAAATAAGACCAACAGATGAGGACAATGTAGGTCAATGACTCACTTGTCTTTTTCTTCACTCGATTCAGGAGCCTCCTGAAAAGACCAGTCATTTTAGTCTTAGAAGTACAAAACCCTACAGTGGTTTTCGCGACAATTGGCAGTAATGATTTTGTCACTTCCCACGCTCAAAGTGAAAACAGCATGGTTATGAACAAGAATTCTTGAAATAGCCACCGCAAGCACGCACTATCGTGTGATCAGCGGGGATTTTTTCGGTCGTTCATCGACCAAACGGAAACACAGCAATTGAAAAGCCAATCTGGCTGGGATGGTGATGAGGGTGGGTTGTGGGCCTTTTGCTTCGCGTAATCTGCCTTGATGGCGTTCTCGCTTGACATCATTTTTATTTTTTCTTTGCGGCCCTGAACAAGGACTACTGCATGATGCGCAAAAACAACTGAACTTGAGATTTGGCCACAACTTTTAGGCCAAGTACTTCGCTGCTGCCATGCACTACGTGGTGGGGATGGGGGGAGGGGGTTTCAAAGGCAGCGAGCGATGTAACAACAGGAGGCGGCAATAAGAACGCACCGTGGATGAGTTGGCGAGGTCGTTCTGCAGCGTGTGCAGCTGATCCTCCATCTGCAGGTTGGCTCTGTTCAGCTCCTGATTGGCCAGCAGAATTTCGCGCACTTTCTTCTGCGACTCCTCCAGCTGACGACAGAACCGCTCAGCTTCCTGCGAATAGCAAAGGCCATTGTCAATTGTGAATGACCATTTCCAGGGTGTCCAGCAGTAGGAGAGGTCAAAAAAGTAGGAAAAAGTAGGAATTTTTTACCAAAAAGTAGGATTTTTTTCAGTTGCAAAGGGTTAATTTAGGGGTCACAAAGTACACAAACAATAAGAAAACCTATTTTTCCAATGAAGTACTTATTCTTATTTCTCTTCTTAGCCAAACAAATTTCTTGGA
>JAAUYG010002795.1_pt1 | contig 13545 bp, 11 predicted proteins | sample 7278091 | NCBI WGS metagenome assembly JAAUYG01 (sample SAMN14350201, study PRJNA611818) | marine sediment metagenome | isolation source: surface marine sediment (0.6m) | place: French Polynesia: Moorea | collected 2018-08
ATACCCTTAAAGGCACACCAATACTCTTCTGTGGTCCTACAATCAGGACATCTGTACAGCTTATGTTTTGCATTCAACATTACAGACCTACACACAATCCAACTAAATCTGATGCAGGGTAGCAGAATTTCAATGTAGCCAACAGCCATTGTATATTAATAGTATTTGTCTGTGGCACCAGTCTACTGGATTGTTTATCCAGTGCGTATAGCAAGGGCAAAAAAATCATGCGATTCAAAAACTATCGACAGAAGAAGAAAACTCTTTTAAGACACATGCTGGTTTATATTAATGAAAGATGAGAACATGAAACCTGCACACACAATCAACGAACGCCATACATATAGAACACTCAAACTTAAAATGGAAACGCAAGCCACGTTCTTTACACGGAGGGCACAAAAAAGAAGATAAACACAACCAATTAAACTAAACGTAAATAACGAATAAGAGTCTGATGCATTGACTTATTGAAATAAAGTGTAGGATACAATTAAACATTTATAAACCATTCGTTCTTAGATACACTTCCAAAACTAACAGGGTAGAGTGAAAAGTTTGAACCCAGTCAACATGTTAAACTTGCCCTCAAGTGAAGACCACCAGAGAGCAATAAAACAGTCGGATTATGAAACTGATAACTTCGTGTCAATACCGGATGAATAAAATAGTGCATTACGCCGCCGACCATTGATGCACTGTATAAAATTGTTTCCCACAAGTCCCAGCCTGCGTCAACTGAAAACGGGCTCTAGCATAAAAACTGTAACGAAACGTAAACTGATGCACTAATCCAAATTTATGCATGTCACAAACACGTTAAGCCGCATCCATCTCTCAGCACTCGTCAACATCCCATTCTCTCCTTCCCCGATGCCCGGTACATGTGTATTGAGCTTTTCTACTTCTCTTAGTTGGAATACTTTCGCGGTAGTTGACCTTTCTCTTCACCGCTCTGGGCTTTGTGACATGACGGTGCCGTTCGTGTGGTTCAGCTATCGTTACTCTAAGTTTGTTTGATTCCTTGGGCTGCTTGCTGGGGTTGCTCTCTTTTCTGACAATCAATTGTCCTGATCCTGATTCTGATCCACTGACAATCGCCGGCTTCTGTGCTGATTCTGGCTCTGATCCACTGACAATCGCCGGTTTTTGTCCTGATTCTGGCTCTGATCCACTGACAATCGCCGGCTTCTGTCCTGATTCTGGCTCTGATCCACTGACAATCGCCGGTTTTTGTCCTGATTCTGACTCTGATCCACTGACAATCGCCGGTTTTTGTCCTGATCCTGGCTCTGATCCACTGACAATCGCCGGCTTTTGTCCTGCTTCTGGCTCTGATCCATTGGTAATCTTCGGTTTTTGTCCGGATCCTGGCTCTGATCCTGCAGACTTCTCTGAGTGACCTTGTCGATGCGTAGCGGAAACCTCCTTTTCATGTTTGTTTGTATCACTAGTTTCGCTAGAAGTGAGATCGTTCATTGTCGGAGACCTACCCATAGATGTATCCTTCAAAACCAATGAAGAGTAACCTTTGTTGTTCTCAGATTTGATAACTGGAGTCGGGATTTCAATATCTTTTCTCGCCCTTTCTTCCGGCTGCAAAGTGTGACTTTCTGACCCCACAGCCATAGCTTGCGATATGTCCTCGGGTTCCACTGCGTCAGAGTGAGCCTCGGCAGCGACACGTGCGCCGAAGGCAGTGTAGTACCCCTCTTGGTGCCATAGGTCAGAGTGCTCGCCATAGGTCATAGTATCCCTAGGGTGACTGCCTTGGTGTAGCTGTGGCTGGGCACCATATAGCGTGCTACTCACGACGGCACAGCTCTGGTAGTTCTCTTCCTTGTGTACACGCAGCTTCTCCTCCGTTTCCATCTGTGCTGCCTCGTCTAGGCGCTGCACCTGATTAAGATAGGACTCCATCTTCATTTGTTTTTGTAGGATGTGAATTTGTTCGTCTGCCAGTGACGCCCTTTCCCCTGGCACGTTCAGTTGTTCCAGCTCTCTCCTTTGGGCCTCTTTCAACGTGTTGGAGCCCTGAGCCAGAAGAAGCTGCAGGCACCGCTCGAGACTGCGGGCACCGAACCTCTCCAGAAGGATTTGCAGGGGTTTGCATTCGTCAGTCGCCAGCATATCATCTAGGATTCTTCTGGTGTTAACCGATTCTCTGGCTGCTGGCCTGTGTGACAGCGTTTCCACTGGGAGGGACCACTGTGTATCCAGGAATGACTGGGTAGCATTGCTCTCTGTGGTCTGAGAGCCAGTAGGACCCATTGTAGCTCTAACCCCGGGCCAGTTTGCATTTCCAGGGACTGCCATAGCCATTGTCCTTGGTGTCGTATGGTTGTTTCTCTGTGCCCTAATATAACCTTCTAACCATGTAAGCAGTGCCGGCTGCTGCTGAAATGGCTGAGATACAGGTCTGACCTCTTGCCTTGTAGGTATCATACGAACCATGTCCCCGCCTGTGGGCTTCTGTCCACACAGCTGCCGTGGGAGATCCCGACGATGGCCGACTGGGACGTGTCCGGAGGCTATAGCTGGGGGTCGGGGCGTCATGGAAGCCAGGTGTGTCGGCGCAGGCAAGGACGGTGTACCCTGACTGGCTATATGAGGAGGCAGCGAGAGACGGCCTTGAGACTGAAGGGCCAAAATTGTCGGTAGAGATCCTGAAGGCCTTCCTCCAGTTCCGTGACGCACGGGTATAACAGCGCCCTGTCGTACGGGAATGCATGGTCCAGGTCGCTGGAATGTCGTGTTGTTAAGCTGGCAGAATAAACGAGGTGGCGCTGTCGCCGCTGTGGTGCTAGGTAATCCCGGGAAACCTCTGAGGATGCTTCTGTCCATGGCCTTTAGGGGTCAGAATGTGATGTACAGGCCAGATCGATTTCTGTCAACGCAAAAACAATATACAGTTATACACCCTTTCAACCCGCGCTTGCATCTTTCCTTGCTGCGGGTGCTTTTTCACTTGAAAGTTTTTGGGCCCGAAAGTGATTATTGTAGCTTCGCTGTGTTCATGTTATTCTGCAGGAAGCCGCGTTATCTAACTAATGATTTATTATATAAATACCACTTGGAGTTCTCGAAAATACTTATTAAGTCTAAATTTTGACTTAGGTCAGTAAGAATCTGACTTAAGTAGAAAGTTAGACGAGTATGTCGATACCTCCAGCCCTGGTAGTGACTTACACTAGCGTTAGCTCAACAGAAAGTGGCTGCCCAAAGTTATAATGTCAGGCGTGACATGTTATTCCATACCTCAATCATATTTCCTATAGATATCTGACACAAACCTGTATGACTGTCGTAATACCAACCGTTACAATTCCAAGAACTATGTCGTAATGGCTGTTCAGTACATCTCAGAGATCAATCACGTCCTCCCTAAAGAAACATGCACTTTGCCTTGATTGACGTCACGCCCCATGCTCTCGTTCTGACGACGGAACAACTCAGAGCAAAATGCTCAGTTTCATAATTCTCAGACGCAACTTGAACTGCCTCATCGACTTATTGACATTACTCTGGGAGATCCAGGGTGAGTTGTTTCGGTGTGGACTTGATTGGGCTGACACATAAATAATCCGAATTATTTTCAAACGTTTTGGCAACATTTTTCAGTCAAATAACCGCATTGAAATCCACAAAGGCTTACCGGACTCTCAAAATCCGTTATATTTTAGCGACATTGAGGAACCTTAAAATTCTGATACGGTGGTCAACATGTAGGATACATAATAAGGATGAGTCTTCATGTCTCTGAAATTTTTATACCGAATAGCATCGAGCGATAGAAATTCTGCAAAAACATTTGCAAATTGTGTCGATCCTGAGAACATCGTTGTCTCTCCACAACGTTATCTGCATATCTACGCATATTTGTGTGTAAAAAGACTTTTCACTTTGTTTTGAATCTTGTAGTTTTTCATTATTTTAATAGGGAGTATCTGGCACCACAATCGCAACACGAATAGTCGTTGGCCAATCTCTTTAAGCTTTTCATGCCATATAGAGTTTGCTGTCCTATGTGGCATATATAGAGTTTTCTCTCTACTTGGCCGTATCAACAGATCAATTAACTTTCTGGACGCCCGTCCGTTAAAAGCGTATTCTCGAAAAACGGAACGCAGCTGATTAGAGCCAAATTTTGTGGAGATGAACCTATCCACCATATCTAGATCCACGCCTTTCTTGCTCCTTGATTGTGAAATTAGGGCTTTTTTTCCTTACGATGAGCTGTGGGAAAGAAAGTTTCAAAAACTCTAACCCCCAGCAAGCCACATAGTTAAATTTACCAATTTTCTCTCGTTTTCCTTGACACGGAACCCATGGGATTTAAAATTTCCCAAGCGCTACTCCTCCAAATTCTTTTCGAATTATTCAAACATCTCCTGCATTTTCATCTCAATGATTCTCACAGAAACATTCTTTCGGTTTTTAAAAAAATTACAGTTCAGATGTAAAACGAATTTTGACATTGAATTTTCCCATTCCTTTGTTGTCTGGAACCGTCATACATGTATCTCTAAACATTTTATATTTTTAAAAGTTTTAGTCTTGAATGGTTTTATTCTGTCTGGAACATACTTTACGGTACTCTCAACGTGGGAAACTGTCTAAAAGTATTAGGGTACATGATCTCCAAAAATACTATGTACCTTTTTAACGAAAAATCGTTGAATATTGCTGACAACCGTTTTACTTTAACACACGGTTTAAATTTAATTATTCGATTAGAATGGAATGCCAAAAGCATTTAATCGCTTCTTGCAATTTTAATTGATTCTGTAGGCTTAACTGGTTATCCTAATTAAAAGGCCATATGGTCTTCTATTCTGGACATACGGGTCAGGATTATAAGCCCATGCTCTAATGTACAGCGCCATTTCATCACTTTAGTTTGTGAATATTCTATGTATGTTGGGAAATAAAGTAGTATAACTTACTACCATCATCCTGGTCATGCATGTTTCAGTCTCATTGTACAATCATCATCCGTTATATTTGTTTAGATTTCTAAGTATCGCCTTCCGCCATGTGGCATTCCGTCCGTCCGTCGTCTACAAAACTACAAAACCTGTTTTATCGGTAACCCCCAAGCGAAGTAATGCTAAATTTTGTGAAAAGCTGACCATTTTGCTTGTTCTTCAGATTTTTTTTCCTTTCATTTTTGCTTCTTTTTTTCTTAACATGGGACCCAATATCTATTGGAGTGAAAATTCAAAACGCTACTCCTGTCAATCATGGATTTCCACCGATTTCAACCAAACTTTAGGATAAATACCCTGATGATAGGGTATACTATATATTAAATATTCATGGCGATATGCCTTTATTAAACGACTTTATGAAGCTTTGATATTTTTCTTACCACGTACAGGCCCTATGCGGCTGGAAATTTCAAAACGCTTCTCCTAGTTTTCATCTGATTTCATCCAAACTTTTGGGTACATCCTGGTAATGGGAATCGCCGGCAATTACATTTCTTGGCTATGTACGAAATATTATAAAAATATGACACTTTGACATTATAACATGGAAGTCAATAGGAAATCCTAAGATGCGAAATATTTCAAGGATGGCTAATCGTAGAGTGAAACGGACGAAAATTTGGAGCTCGATTTGTTAATTTTATGAAGCATATATGTAAAATATTTTTCATGTCAGATTAGTTCGGGTCAATTTGGTGTAATTCAGTGTACTTCGCAAAATTTCTAATCTTAAGATTTTAAAAACACTAATTCTCTCAAAATGTTGATTTCAGCAATACTTTATGGGGACATTTGGTATGGGGGAATGCAAGCTGATTACTTTTCTTCGTGATCTGGCATTTACTAAATATTTTATGGGGTTCTATTTTTCCTAACACAGTACAGGAACCAATATGGGACCACAAACTTCAAAAGGTTACTCCTTCCACACGTTTGTGCCGAATTTAGCAAAACTTTATATGAGGACACTGATAGCCACGGGAGATACATGCTACAAATGCATTGCTTTTATTGGTGATCCGTGGACTTATTTTTTTCCTAAAACAGGAAGGACACTATGAGTCTGCAAATGTTAAATTCTATTTCAGCCAAAACTTTTATGACAATATTCTGGTAATGGGGGAACACTGACTATTACTTATCTTGGCCATCTGCGAAGTGTATGTTAAACCTTTAATTTCTCTTTCAAATTTTAATATGGAAGTCAATGAGAATCCTAAGATGTATAATATCTCAATAACCGATAATCATAGAGCAAAGATGATGAAATTTTGGAACTTGGGATATTATGGAGTATATATAGTAGGTACTTTTCGTGTCAAATTGGTTGAGGTCAGTTTGGGTCATTCGGTGCAAACTAATTTACTTTGCTGATGTTCAGATTTTTCAAATACTTTTAATTTAGCTTAATTTCCTCCCCCAGTTTTGAACTGATTTCAGCAAAACTTTATAAGGACATCTGTAACTACTAGTATGAGGAATGTGCATAGGCTATTAGGCCCACAGTTCTTGGAAAGCTGCCTCTTCTTTAAAAAATATCGGATTTTGACATTTTTCTTAACATCAGCCAAATTTGATTACAGCAACAAAGACCACTAGAACAACAGAAAAGGCCACAAATTTTCTTTTGCAGCATTAAGAGTAATCATATCACCAGCTATATGCATAACATTTCCCGGCACTCAAAAAATCTAAGTCACTTTGAGTTAGTCCAAGAAACTTAGCCGCCGGCTGCTGATGCTGTCCAGCTATAAATTTAAGGCAGATGGTATGAGGACAGCGGAGTCTAGGTTTCCTGGACTACTTTGAGTTTGACCTTAAAGGGTCACCCAAGGTTAAATCTGACGGTACAGCTGAACTCTCCAAATATAATTTCCTATAGTGTTTATAGTAATATTTGTCCCACCTGGTCACCTAAAATGAGATAGCTAACGGGCTAACTGGTCGAGTACCAGCTAGGCTAGTTTGGAAAGCTGTTCCGTGAGGTTGAGCATCGACTGAGTTGAGAGCGCATTGTGTATCTCAGAGTAATGAGGTTACACGCAAACCAAACGGTATCTAGGATCAACAAACAAACATTCCTGCTCTTGAGCTTGAGTTTGGTTGGCTTGCGGTGAAATAAATCGGCGGTAAAATGTCGTATAAAGATTTAAGAAGTTTCACTGAAATGATGAGGGCTTTGGGCTACAGGCGCCTAATATCCATGGAGAATTTTAGAGTCCCAAACTTTCCGTTGGTAGCTGAAGTTCTTATATGGCTGGTCAAGAGGTATGACCCGAACACTGACATTCCAACAGACGTGGACACACCTCAGGACCGAGTTATATTTATCAAGTCAGTTGCAGAGTTCATGGCGACAAAAGCTCACATAAAGCTAAACACAAAGAAGTTGTACCAGGCGGACGGCTACGCTGTGAAGGAGTTGCTGAAGGTTACCTCTGTGCTATACAGTGCCATGAAGACCAATGTCGCTACATTTCAAGAGGACAGTAATGATTCAGGCGTTTCCTTCGACATATCGTCTAGGGTAGGTGATCTGAAAGATGCCCGGCGTCTGGCCTCTGAGATTACTGCCAAGGGAGCCACGTTGTATGATCTGCTGGGGAAAGAAGTTGACCTAAGGGAAGCTCGATCAGTTGTTATAGCAAGGCAGCTGGAAATTAATGAGGTTGAAAAGGGACTTGGGAACTGTGTCAAGGCTGTGGATGCTGACATCAAGAAGAACATGAACAGCATAGACAATGTGGCCTCAGATGAGGCGAACCTTGAAGCCAAAATAGAGAAGAAACGAAACGAGCTTGAGAGAAACCAAAAGCGCTTGGCAACACTGCATAGCGTTAGACCTGCATATATGGATGAATATGAACGTCTCGAGGAGGATCTACAAAAGCTATATGATGACTATATGCTGAAATTCCGCAATTCTGCCTACCTGGAGCAGCTTCTGGAGGAATATAGGCGTGTGGAACAGGACAAAACCGATGATATGGAGAAGACAATAAGACAGTTTGCTGACAAAATCCGTACAGACCAAAAGAAGGTGGATATGGGTGAACCAGACAGTGAAGACTCATTTGAAGGCCTGGTTGATGATGTGGGTAGTGATGGAGAGAGTGAAGATGATGGAATAGTAAAGCCTAAACAGAGACCAGAGCGACCAGCACACACCAGACAGAGGCCGGGAGGCGCTATGGAGGGGTCAGTGATGAACAAGGACCCCGCCAGCAGGGTTAAAGGTTCCATGACAGCTGCATTGGAAGATGACGACGACGATGATGACAGTGAAGATCTTGGCTCAGATGATTCGGATATTGATCTTGATGATGACGACGATGACGATGAGGATGGTGACAGTGACGGTGGTCTTGAACTTGGGGCTGGAGCAAATCCTCGCCTGCGAAAACAAAGACCACTTTCAGATGATGGAGAAGATTTCTAGTTTATGACACTTATAAAAAGACACAGACAATGTCTGTATATGATCTCTACATTTTTCTCTGCAGTATCTGAGAGACTGTGTAGCAAGCGTCTTATGAATGTTGTACTACCTTTTAGAGCTGCATTTCAATATAAATTTTGTGTTGTGATATTAAAAGCCTGTATAGAACTAGTACATTGTTATGGTCCCATATTTCCACCATGTTTAAAAGGAAAATTTAAAAAAAAGGTGAAATTGTGAGTTGCAAATTAAGTTCTAAATCCCTAGTAGATTGTCAAGTTTATTCTGGCCTTACCTTCTACAGAAAACTTTTACACCTGTTCTTCATGTTCATAGCTGTTGAACTTGGAGTTGGAAAAAACTATAGCTCTGTAGAACATGTAGAAATTAGCAGTATTTTTAGTAAATTTACTGAAATAGTTTTGAATTCAGTTTGATGCTCATTGAATCAGGGTGGAAGTGCTTTTATTTTCCTTGAGTTACCTTGAAAGGCTATTAATACATGATTTGGGGAGCATGTCAGGTAGCACATTTGTCATATACATGTATCGAGGAGTTTGCAACATTATTAAACATGTTGAACCAAGCACTGAATGTTATCCCATAAACACATTTAGAAACAGGATTTGGAGTGTCTGTAACATGTAATTGCAAAAAGACTTTAGTAATAAATTAAAATAATGTAACAAAATGTCTCTGTCCAGGGGGGGTAGTTTCCCACATCCTTTGAATTTACATTTTGATTAAGCGTGGACTAATATTTTGTTTTAAATTTTGTTCTTATACATGTACCATGAAAATTATATATTGGAAATGGTACTAGGATATATTTTGTTCACATTTTTGATTTTGCAAATTGTATTTGTAATGGTTTTCCATGTATTTCGTAGGATTTCATTCACAAAAATGCATGGACAAAGGTTTGCCTCGGAATTACATGTTTTTGTAGTCATACTATTCGACGTACATGTATACATGTAGACGGTGGTGTCTGGTTGGGTGTGATTTTGTATCCTGTTTTTGTAGGGTCCTGTAATTAAGGCAATAATAATTGTGTTCTTGCTAATTTAATTGTAACTGATTATGTTTGTAGAAAGAATTTACACAAATTTGAACAATTTGCACAATTTTATCATTACAACCACACAGTATATTTTGTCTTCTATCATTGAGTCACGATTTCATCCCAAATTCCTGCATGTAACAGGAATTCTGACAACATTCGGCCCCGATTGTCAACTGAACACTGAACCAGGTGACAGTATATATCAGAATGGGATGTGAAAATTTTGAAACAGTTGGAACTGAATTTATGTCATTGTTCAATATAATGTACAATATCCCAGGTCTTCTTATACAGGTGTATATATTTTTTGCACAACTTTAAACAATATTAAAATACTGTGGGAATAGCAGTTTCAAAGATGCTGTTTGGAAAAAATCAGTGTGTTAAAATACCAATCCCCAAACCATGGAGATATACATCAAATGTGTAATAATACCAGGGTACGTCCCCCTCAAAGGCCACTCTATTTGGCAGGAAATTTTGGTCACATTAGAATTGGCCTTTTACGGTGGGGGGGGTAAGAACTAAATAGTGGCAAGATTTTTTGCCTCGACATTAGAGAGTGGCCTCTACAAGATTATAGTGGCCACTAAGAGAGGGACCACTGTATGGCCTCTATAAGGTGATAGTGGCCACTAAGACAGGCACCACCATATTAAACATACTTGTGTATTTAATTTCCTATACTGTGGAGGCTTAAAACCCAGGGAAGAACTAAATTATTAGATTTTGAAAAAAATATAGCTGCAGGGTAACAAATCATGGGCAAGGGTGGGGGTCCTCAAGTGCCCATAACCATGGTAACAGGTACATTGTATACAGTGCGAGGTGACACCAGGTTACTGTTACATACAAATCAATGCAAATAGATACTCCAATGGAATCATTAAATTTTACCTTACCTGACCTTGATAGGTCAAATTCAAGGTCACGCAGCTAGGTTTCCAAGTCTTCTATCTTGTAAAGGAGGTAATTTAGGCCCAAGTATGTTGCATGTGCTTTTAAACACTAAAAGGAAGTCGTATCTGGGGAGTTCATGCAGACTGGCATCACAGTTGAAGTTGAAAGGTCAAATTCAAGGCAACTTGCATTTTGAAAGCTTATATCTCGTAAAAGAGTTTGGCCATATATATTTTCTTATTAAACACTAATAGGAAATCATATAGGGCGAGTCAATAGTGACGTCCCAGATGATTGAATGACCTTTGAGGTTAAAGCCACGGTCACTCAGACTTCAAAAGCTCATATGTTGTAAAGGAGGTAAGTTAGGCCATATTTTACATGTATATCTCATGAACAGCAACATGCTAGCAAATTGGTTACGTGGATGTAAGCAATTTTCTAAGCCATCGCCTGAATCTGGGTCAAATCTGGTCAAGGTATTAAAACTCCCTAATAATGTTGTACTTACTGGTGTAACAAAACCCAAATGATCAACAAAGATTCCAGAACTTTATTTCTCATAATAAACTACAATATACTCACATTCACAAGTACAACCTTGCAATAAAAATATTGCCATTTGGGAAAAATATGTTCTCTATATACATTTCACTGATCGTACGCGACTGACAGTTCGGCTTCATTGTAAGAATAATCGACCTTGCATTACTACTTGGCGGGATCGATTTCAAATAATCCCAATTATATAAACTTGTGCATTGACAAAGACTGTGCCCATTCCCTTAGTCCAGTAAAGATTACATATTTTATATTTTTTTTACTTCAGTTGGTGCTTGAGGTTGTCTATACATGTAGTATTACATACTGATATAGCTTTCAAACTGGCAAGGTGTATGTACATCAATGCCAAATTGGATGAAAAAATTTGAACCAGAACTGAAGAATGTTAATTAACTTTTCTGGTGGATTAAGGGTAGAATAGACAGTATGCAATGCCATATACATGTACAGTCGTCCCTCTGTTTTAAGACCACCCATGGTCTTACTGTAAATTCATTAATGTTTGTGGGGATTTATGTTTGCATTTTTGAAACAAAACCATATGTGGGGGGATTAATATTTGCGGTTTAGCTCAGGTCCTGTTAATTATCTAGATATCTGAATTATGTTTGCGAGTATTTATTTTTTGCGATTTTAATGTCGCGAAAATCGCCAAATAAATCCCTCGCAAACATTAATGAATTTCCAGTATATGGCAGGTGGTCTTAAAATTTCGGCCATACACAAAATGTGCACTTTAGGGCAAAATAAAGTGTTCTTATAATCAAGGTCATCTTAAACTAAAGGGTTATAAAATGGGAGGCTCCCTGCACTTAACTTAATACAAGAATTAATGTTGAAGTGTATACAGTGGTCCCTCTATTTGAAGACCACCCATGCGACATTGGAGATGTGGTCTTATATTGCAGGTGGTCTTAAAACAACGGTTTAATGAGAACACCAAATCACACTTTGGGACGAATTGTCCAGTTTTATAATGAAGCTTAGGTCTTAAAATAAAGGGTTGTCAAATAGAGAGACGACTATAATATATATGCCAGTGTTTGTTGGCAGTAGCTGCCATCCATAATGGAGAGTGGTACCGGTGTGGACTGTGATGTACATGTATGTAGTTTAATGGAAGGGTCGTACACGAGAACGTACTACAGGAATGCTAATAATTTTGAGGTTAACATCCATCACTCACCAATATGCAACCACACAAACACTGCACCAAAAGCTGGCTTCCGTATTAAACAACTTGTCACAATCTACTACCAAATTCTACTCATGAGTCCTTTAATAAAATACAAATTCACTGGTTCTATGTACAAACTGCAATATCAGCCCAAGTTTGATTGATTTCTCATATAAACAACAACAATAATAACGAATGTTTCAGCACAACCGTACGGTTCAGGGCTAGAAATATCAATATATAAAATCCTCATACTTACAGGTAACACTATATACACTATACAGGAACTTACAAACAACCGGTGTCTTAGAGTAAAATATTACAAATGTACATCAAATTGCTTCACCCTGTATTAAGGTAGAAAATATTACATACATGTGCATGTATATGAAATAATCACTGTAAGAACAATACATTGTTTATTATGACTAGGTATTTTAGTTTGTCATCGATATATATTTGGAAACAATAGAAACATATTAACGTAGTACCGGTAACTAGAAACTCGACAGCTATGATACAGTTCCTAAAAAAGATTTTTTTTTTGCAATATAAATTTACAGATATTGGCATAAAACCATTTTATGTATTCATGGTATTATTACAGTACGTGAACATATATTCACATGCAATTGTATTTAGATTTACCGGTAACTTTAAAATTGAAAAGAAGCCATGAATGGTAAAAAAATACATAATGTGCAGGCTTCTTTAAGTTAATGGAATGTGTGTGAATGGACATGCGAACAGGTAATGGGCAGATCACATATTTGTGCTGCTTATAATCAATACTCGAGTCAAGCTGACCTAATTTTACTGCTATTAATATACCAGGAACATCAAGTTACTAATATTGACTGCTAATACAGGTATATACATTGAACAGTGGTTCTTGGATTTTCTGACCACCCATTCAACCAGACAAATACGGTCCTAAATTGAAGATTGTTTGAAAAATTAAAATGGATCGAGGGATACTTCCACTGAAATGAAGTTACATGTATGAGTAGTGTCGCTGATGGCATGGTCCTAAAATAGAAGCAATACTTCAATGGAAGGGTCTTAACCCACACGGACCTCTGTACTATGATAATTAACCACTTCGTCAAGCTTGAAATTGCAAGTTTAGATAATGTCATTTCATCTACTTGGCTTACTATAATGGCTGATTATCAAATCCACAACACATAAGGAAATTTTGGATGAAACATTCTGCACACAGAGTCAAATTATGGTGGAAAAGGTTCCCGAATTTTCGGCAGAATTAATCTCTCCGCCTTCGTCAGGGGATGGCAACGAAAGCAGAGAGATTCTGCCGAAAATTCGGGAACTTTTTCCACCATAATTTGACTCTGTGTGCAGAATGTTTCATCCAAAATTTCCTTATGTGTTGTGGATTTGATAATCA
>JAAUYG010067176.1_pt1 | contig 13542 bp, 9 predicted proteins | sample 7278091 | NCBI WGS metagenome assembly JAAUYG01 (sample SAMN14350201, study PRJNA611818) | marine sediment metagenome | isolation source: surface marine sediment (0.6m) | place: French Polynesia: Moorea | collected 2018-08
AGAACCTCGAGCTCTTCCCGGACGACCTCTTTGCCCGCAAGGGCGATGCCTTGCCGGCCAGCGACACGCGCAAGGGCGAGGCCGAGGTGGTCGCCCTGGAGGCCGCGGAAGCCGAGCCCCAGTCGGAATCCCTGTCCGAACTGGGCGACCAGGAGGCGGGCGAGAGCCAAGGCAGCACGCCCGGCGCCGGCGAGGACGCCTTGGGCGAGGCCACGGCCGGCGAGCTTCGGGCTAGCGACGAGGCCGCTCCCAAGGGCCCGGGCAAGGCGACGCAAGCCGAGAGCACGGCAAAGGCGGGCCCCAAGGGCCGGGCGGCGGCGGAGGCCGCGCCGGCCGCCAGCGTCCTGAAGCTCCGCCTGCTCGACGAGGTTTCCGAGGGTCTCGAAGAGATTCGCCGCTGCGCCGAAGGACGATCGCCCCCGACCGCCGAGACGGCGGAGCCCGTGGAGGGTGTCCCGGATACGCCTCCGGAGACGCCGGAGGTCGTGACGCCGGAGGTCAAGACACCGGAGCCCCGGCCGGCGGACATCCAGACCGCGCCGGCGGCGCCGAGAAGCGCGCCCCTGTGGCAAGCCGCGAGTTGGACGAACTGGGAGACCTGGGCCAGAGCCACTGCCGTGCTGCTGCTCCTGGCCGGCGGGCTTCTGGCCGGCTGGTATGCGGCGATGCCGGGTCCTTCGCCAAGCCCGGAGGCCTCCTCGATGCCCGCCGGCGCCGAGACCGAGACGACGGTCGCCGCGCCGGCGGCCAAGGGCCAGGACGAGGCCCCTGCCCGGAACGCCCTCAAGGCCCTGGGAGGCGCGGAGAGCCAGGCGGCGGCGAACGGCGAAACCTCGGCCGATGCCGAGGGCGACACCCCCAGGGTCGACGTCGTGCGGATCGAAGAGGACGGCTCGGCGATCATCGCCGGCATGGCCGCGCCCGGGGCCGAGCTGATCGTCCTGCACAACGGCGCCCCGATCGGTGTCGCCCGGGCCGACGGCTTCGGCCAGTGGGTGCTGCTGCCGGAAGAGCCCTTGGCCGAGGGTCCTCATGAGTTCGGCCTAGTCGTGAAGACCGTCGAGGGATCGGTGACCCTGCCGGATCCCGCGGCCCCCCAGAGCGACACGCCCGCGGCGGGCGACGCGGGAGGTGAGGCCGGCGATCTGCCGGCCCCGGACCAGGAAAGCCGCCTGCCGGAGCCGGGCTCCAAGCCCGCGCGGGCCCTCGACGAAGCCCCCTTGCCGCCCCAGAAGCCAGTGGCCGACAGCGCCGCCCTCCAAGACGACACGCCCGCCTACGTCGTCCAGTTGGCCTCGGCGCAAAGCGCCGAGGGTGCGGCTTCGGAGTGGGAAAAGCTCCGCAAGGCGCATCACGATCTTCTGGCGGGCCAAGATCTGACGGTCCAGGAAGCCGATCTGGCCGGGCGCGGCGTCGTGTTCCGGGTGCGCACCGGAAGCTTCGAGACCCTGGTCGCCGCCCGCCGCTTCTGCGCCGCCTTCCGCCGGCAGAAGCAGGAGTGCCTTGTCGTCAAGCAGCCGGAGGCGCGCGAGGCGCCGCCGCAGACACGGCTCACCCGCAACCACTCCTGGTGAGGTCCCAAGTCCGGCCGACGTGAAGAGCCGGGGTTTCGAGGGTCAGGCGGTCTGATCCTGCAGCAGGCCGATGCTGCGCAGCAGGTCGCCGACCTCGCGCCGGGCCGCCTGGTGGCTGTTGACGACCCCCGCGCCCTCGCCGGCCGGCAGGTCGAGCACCGTCAGGCCCTTCAGGAAGAGCTCCCGGTAGATCACCCTTTCGCCGAAGCCCGGCGCCAGGCGGAAGCCGATCCGCTGCCCCAGCTTCTCCAGCAGAACCCCGATCTCGCGTTTGTTGCGCGGCTGGATGTGGCTCATCCGGTTGCGCATGACCACCCAGTCGATCGGCTTGCGACCGCTGACCACCCGCTGGTTGTTCTGCTCCCAGACCATCTGGCTGTAGACGCTGGGGCCCAGGACCTCGCGGCGCTCGCGGTCGATCTCCGCAATCACGTCCAGATCGAGAAAGGAATCATTGAGCGGCGTGATCAAGGTGTCGGCGTTCAGGTGGCCGAGCCGCGACAGGTAGCTGTCGCTGCCCGGGGTGTCGATGACCATGAAGTCAGAACCCGAGAGCGCCGCGAAGGCGGCCTGCAGGCTCTCACGCTCCTGGGCTTCGGCCTTGCGGCGGCCGGTCTCCTTGCTGCCGAAGACGCGATGGTGGTCCGGCAAAGGCAAGTCGGCCCCGACCTGCTCGACTTGGCGCTGGCGGTGCTCGAGGTAGCGCGACAGGCTGCCCTGGCGCGCGTCGAGGTCGATGCTGCCAACCCGATAGCCCAGGCGCAGCAGGCCTACGATCACGTGCATCGCGGTCGTCGATTTGCCGGAACCGCCCTTCTCGTTGCCCAGGACCAGAGCGTAGGGCCGCCGCCCTTCCTTGTCCGGTATCAGAACCGATCCGTCCACCTTCGCAACCCGCCCCCGTCGAGATCCCCGGCCGCAGGGCCTAGAAGAGGATCTTCCAATCCTCGTCTTCGGCCTCGCCAAGCTCCGGCAGATGGAACTCGGGCCGACGCTGCGCCGTCGGTCGTGTGTCCGGCCCCGGGAGCTCCTCAGGCCGCTGCCGCTCCGCAACCGGCTGGCCGCGCATGGCCTGGAGCCCGGCAACCCGCCGCGCAAGCACCTCGTCCGCCGCCCAGGCCAGGACCTCGGCGCCGTCCCGGCCACGGTGAACCGCCGCCCAGCGCTGGTACTTGGTCGAGAAGATCGCGCAAACGATGTTCTCGCCGGGCACGGCGGCGTCGAGCGAGGTGGTAAAGGCCGGGATCTCACCTTCCATCAGCTCGAAGACCAGGTCCCAGGAGGAGCCCTCGTCGATCAGCAGCCGCACCATCTGGTGCGCGTCCCGCCCAACGGCGCCGCAATGATAGGCGACCATGGCGTCCAGCTTGCGGTCGCCCGAGGCGGCCTCCTGCAGGGCGGCGATCAGATCTCCCCAATTCGCGACTTCATCCATCTTCGACTCCGGGCATCTCCGACTCCGGGCACCACCGGCGCTGGGGTGCGACTGCTCGCTCCTGGATCGAGATTCAGGCCTCACGGCGTTTCGCCGTGAGTCGATCAGGCTCCAGGGCCCAGACTCCGGCCGCCCGAAGTCCGGGGCGCCGTCTCGCGAAGCTACTCTCCGGTCGCGCAGGGCCGCAGGGACACGAGGTCCTGCGCGGTCAAAGGCTGACGGGAAGCCCCCCTTCCCCAGCCACCTGGCTCGCGATTCGCAGCCATATTGTACCGATTCGCAGGCTTGGCGAAAAACCGCGAGTGTCAATTCGGAGAAGATTTCGCGCCGGAGGGCGTCTTTCCCCTGCCGGCGGGATCAAGCTGCGCTCGATTGGACTCAATTGAGCGCGGCTTACCTGATCCATTTCATACAGATAGGCGGCTCTAGGCTGCCAGGGACATCAAGGCCGACTGCAACGCGGTCACGTCGATCGGCTTGCGCAGGGCCTCGACCCGGCGATGTCCCTTGGCCTGCGCAAGGCGTTTCGCGGCATCGATGAAGCTCGAGCCGTAGCCGCTCAGGATCAGCACGCAGGCACGCGACTCCTGATCGCAGAGCCAATTGAGCAGCTGCAAGCCGTCGCCTTCGGGCATGACCATGTCGAGACTGACGACATCGGGAAGGAAGTCCCGATGAAGAGCCCGAAAGTCCTCCGCATGCCGCGCGACCCGGACGTCGAAGTCGAGTCCCGCCGCTACGTCACGGACGTAGGCGGAAAACACAGGCATGTCGTCTATGATCAGAAGTCTAGGCGTTCGCACCCCGTGTTGCGAAGACGAGCCGCATCGTCTTCGTCCCTGCCAGCCAGCCAAAGCAACCCGGGACCGCTACCCCCGGTTGCTTTCAGCATCATTCCCCTAAGGAATCTTGTTGTCAAGCAGTGACTTAGAACGCGACCTTCATAAGCCCTCAAGATGTAGCTGCTTGGTTATATACACGTATGATCGTAGTGGCCGGAATCGCTCCGGCCCGGGCGCGGGACACGCGCCCCGGGACACGCTCAGAGGCCGCTGCCGCCGCGGATGAGAAGCGACTCCAGCAAAGGCCGGAAGCTTTCCATGTCCGGCGTCCTGGCCTCCGGCACCTTGGCCGCCTCGTCCCAGCGGCGCAGGCGCACCGCCGCCTCTGCGAAGGGCTGAGCGATGAAGGAGGCTGCCTCACGCTCGGTGAAGGGGCCGCCCTGCAGCTCCAGGCTTCGCTTGGACCCCTCCGAAAGGCGGTCGAGGTAGCCCGGATCTTCGACGCAGAGATAGCGTTTCGCCGCCACATGCAAGCGCACCGGCTCGGTGACCTCGCGCGGGAACCACGCGGCGAGCAGGTGGGCGCCGCGGTTCTCGTGCAGGTCGTCCACCGCCTCCGCCATGGCGGCTTCCGGCTCTCGATAGATCAGGTGTCCGACGTCGTGCAGCAGCGCGGCCGCCACCAGGCCGTCGTCGGCATCCGCGGCCTGGGCCCAGACGGCGCATTGCAAAGCGTGATCCAGCTGCGAGACCGGCTCGCCGCCATAGCGCGCCGCTCCCGCCGTGGCGAAGATCTGCATCAGGTGATCGACCGGGTCCATGTCCCTGCCCTTCATCTCGCGCATCCGCCCCTCCGGTCACCGCTCCGGACCTCGCGGGCCAAGCCTCGTTGCCGGCCCGCTTCCGGTCCACGCCCTTGCCTTCGGGGATTATGGCATCAAAGCAAAGAGCCATGACAGGGACATGACAAACCGGAAGATCCCGGCTCGCCCGGCGGCTCAGCCGAGGGTCAGGGCGTAGCGGCCGATCTCGCGGAAGGGGGCGCTGCCGTCCGGCTGCGCGAAGAGCGATAGGCCGTCCAAGGTCACGGGGGCTTCCAGGACCGCCCCGAAGTGATCGCGGGCCAGGGCCTTGATCTCGCTTCGCTCGGGTTCGGCGAGCCGGGATGTGAGGGTCATGTGGAAGAGGAACTCCTCCATGACGTAGGGATAGCCCCAGCGGTCGAGAAGCGCGGCCTGCACCTCGGTCAGGCCTGCCCCCATATGCCGCTTGCGTTCCTCGGGCGACAGCGGCTCGCGCAGGTCGTCCAGGGACTCGACGCAGGTGGCCGCCAGGCGGTGCAGCTCGACCGAGCGGGTGGCCGTCATCAGGGCCAGGAAGCCGTCAAGCTCTGACACCTCGAGCGAGATGGCCGGCACCGCTTCGATCTCCGCGGCAAGACGGCTGCAGCGCTCTTCCAGGATCCCCAGGGACAGCCCCTTCCTGAGAAAGAAGGGCGCCTTGAGGGTCGCGTGGAAGCCATAGAATCCGGGGCCTTCGGTGACGGCCGCGAAGCGTTCGCGGGAGAGCCCGGGCAGCGCCGGGCGGTCGACGGCATAGCCGCTGCGCGCGTCTCGGCCCAGCCACGCCGCGCCCAGGCCCCACAGCGCCTCATGCTCCGCGGGCGCGAAGTAGATGGCGAAACGAGGCCGCTTCGAGGCGTCCATACTCCCCTCCGGACCGAGGACATCCTCGGCGAACGTGGGGGTCGGAGCGCGGCGGCGCAAGCCCTAAACGGATGAGGGAAAGCCCTAGATGTCGCGTTCTCCTCTTCCGGCCGGAGCCCGCACCTCTAGACCGTCGGAAGTTTCCGCCGTTTCAGCGTGTTACCGGCAGGCTTGAGCAGCCCGCTGCGATCCGAAGGGTCAAGCGCCTGAGAGCCAAGGTCGAGGAGGCGGCACTACTCCGGGTTGCGGCAATAAGCCTGCAGCTTATTGCCGTCGGGATCGCGGACGTAGGCCGCGTAGTAGTCCGCGTGGTACCTCGGCCTCAGGCCCGGCGCGCCCTCGTCGCTGCCCCCCAAGGACAAGGCCGTCTCGTGGAAGGCCCCGACGGCGGCGCGGCTCTGGGCGTCGAAGGAGACATGCGCGCCGTTGCCCCAGGTGGCCGGACGGCCGTCGAAGGGCTTCTGGACGAAGACGATCGGCAGGCGCGTGCCGGCAAGGCCGAAGGCGAGGTCCTCGCCCGGGGTTTCCTCCCGGGGCAGGCGCTCGATCCCCAGGCCCCCCAGAAGGCCTTCGTAGAAGCCCCTGGAGCGTTCCAGGTCGTTGCTGCCCAGGGTGATATGGGAGATCACCTCGCCGCAGGGCCCGGCCTCGCGGCCGTCCCGGTAGTGGACCGCCTGCAGCTTGTTGCCCTCGGGATCGCGGACGTAGGCCGCGTAGTAGTCCGCGGCATACTGGGGCCGCAGCCCCGGCGCGCCCTCGTCGCGGCCGCCCGCGGCGAGCGCGGCCGCATGAAAGCTCTGCACCGCCGCCTCGTCCCTCGCCCGCAGCGCGACGTGGAAGCCGTTGCTCCAGGTCGCGGGCAGGCCGTCGTAGGGCGGATTGATGACCAGCCACGGCGGCGCCTGCTTGTCGGCGCCGTAGGCGAAGAAGTCGTCGACCGACTTGACCAGCTGGAGGCCGAGCGGCGGCATGACCGCCGCGTAGAAGGCCTCGGCGCGGGGACGGTCGTTGGTTCCCAGGGTGAAATGCGTGAACACAGCGTGTGCCCGATCGAAAAGGTTCAGCCGACGAAGGAGTTGTATCGGCTCGCATCGGGGAGTTCTTGCCGATTCTTGCCCTCCGGCGTCCGCTGCCGCGCCTACTCCAGCAACTCGTTCCAGCCGCGCAGGATCTCGCGCTCGCCGCTGGACTCGCTGAGGTCGTAGAGCGGCTTCGGAACCAGGAGGCGCTGGCCGCCGTCGCGTGTGACCGGGCGGTAGGTCAGGCCGACCTGCCGGCGGCTGTGCCGGGTGAAGAAGAGGTCGAGGGGAATGGATACGAAAAAGCCCTTGTCGAACTGGCCCTCGCCGAAATCATCCGGCGAGACGTCGGTCTTGGTCGCGAAGACGCCGAAGGTGACGCCGTTGTTGAAGGTCCGGGACAGCTCCAGGGTCGCCCCCCAGTCCTTGGCCAGATAGCGCCCGGCGCGCACCGTGGCCAGGATCTCGTACCACGGCAGCCGGTGGTAGTAGCTGACGTGGCCGGTCACGACGTCGTAGTCCTGCAGGCCCAGGAGACCGTCGAAATCCCGCTGCCTGACGTAGTTGACGTCGAGGCCGACGGCCCAGCGCTTGCCCTGGGGCCGGTAGAGCACCTCGCCGCCGATCCCGGCGAACATCAGCTCGAAGATACCGACCGAGGCGCGGCCATAGACCTCGGGCGCCAGCTTGGTGACGTAGTCGAGGTGCAGGTCGTCGATCCAGAAGTCGCCCTCCTTCAGGTACTTGGCGATGTCGCTGCGCACCCGCGGCAGGCGGCTGTCGGACTCGAGGTCCAGGCCGTCGAAGTTGTTGTAGATGTTCTTGCCGACCGCGCCGCTGACCGAGAGCCCTTGGCTGAGCTGGACCTGCGCCGAGGCCCGGCCGTAGAACTGGAAGAAGAAGAAATCGTCCGGTCCGCCGACCTGCTGCCGCATCTTCGGCATCAGCGACCAGGTGAACTGCGGATAGCGGCCCTGGTTCTCGACCCCCTGTTCGGAGTCCTCGAGCGGGGGCGCCTCGAGCAGGGCGTTCTGCCAGATCTCCTCGGTGCTGCCGGCGCTCTGGAGCGCGTTCTCCAGGTCGCGGCGCATGATCGTGGTCTTGCTGACCGGCACCCCGAGCTCGGTCAGGACCACGCTGATCTCCTCGATGTGCCGCGGCACGTGGGCGGCCACGGCCCGGGCGCCGCGCCCCACGGCCCGGGCCGGGTTCCGGTAGCGGTCCTGCGAGAAGTGCACCGTCGCCCGGCCGCCCTGCATGTCGAACCGCTCGCCCTGGAAGCCTTGCCGCTCCAGCTCCGCGAAGACCTGCTCGGCCACGCGGCGCAGCTGGTCCCTGGGATCGGCAGGCTCGGCGTCCTGGAAGAAGGCTTCGGTGGTCGGATCCGGCTCGGGGAAAAGGCTCAGCCATTTCGGATCCGGCGGCTCGACCAGGGCGATGGGACTGCCGGTCAGGCTGACCGAGCGCAGGAGGTCCTGCTTCTCCAGGACGATCTCCCAGTAGTCCTCGTCCTGCCGGGTCGCCACGATCCGGACCCGGTCGACCGGCCCGTTCAACTCCGCCCGGGCGACCTGCAGGCCCGCCGTCGCCAGCGCCGAGGCGCTGGGCCGCGGTGATTCGATCGGCACCCGGAGGATCGCGTCCGCGTCCTCGTACTCGATGTCCGAGACGGTCACGCCGAGCTTCTCGAAGTCCTTGAAGAGCCGTTCCACGGTCAGCGTGCGGTCCATGGCCTCGGGCAGGGTCAGGACCGCCTGCTGGGCCGCGACGGGGCCGTCCATGCCGTAGGTCGGGTCCTGCCGCGGCTGGACCTTAGGCGCCGGCACGTCGAGCTTGGGGAAGCCCTTGTCTTCCATGAAGTTGGCGCTGAGGCTGGTCCGCAGCATGAACTGGTTGCCGCGCTCAAGGCCGGCGGAGAGCCGCCACCAGGGAAAGACGTCGTACTCCACGGCGACGTTCAGCGGAAAGTCGACGTCGAACTCGTTGCCGAGCGGCTCGTCCTGGTAGCTGTTGCCGTCGTACTCGAGCTTGAACCTGAGGCCGTCGATGGGCGCGAGGTACTCGACGCCGCCGAAGAAGGCGACCTCCTCGCCGCGGAAGAAGTCGAAGCCCAGGCCGCCCGCGCCGCCGGATTCGCCCCGCTCCTTGGCGCTGTCCGAAAGAAAGCCGAAGGGATTGGCGACATGGCCGCGGCTGCCGGCATTGCCCCAGGCCACGCCCAGGGTGAAGTCCCAGTTGTAGTAGCGCCGGCTGGCGACCAGGAACTCGCTGCCGAAGAGATCGGTGCCGCCGATGTCGCGCAGGCCGACCGCGATCTGGGGAAAGTGCTGGGTTTCCTCCAGCATCAGGATCTTGAGGTCGATGCTGCGGTCCTTGTAGCTCTGATCGCCGCTGAAATCCCGGTTGCCGCTGTAGAGGCGGTTGCTGACGTCGGTGTAGCGGAAGGTCCCTTCCAGCCAGTCGAAGAGCTGAAGGGTGAAGAATCCGCGGGTGTAGGGATCGATGTAGGAGACGCCCAGGTGCATCTCGCCTTCCGGATGGAAGCGAGCGTTCGGCATCTGCATCAGGCCGGTGTTTCCGAAGTCGTTGACCGAGGGCGAGTACTCCAGGTACTCGGCATCGCTCAGCGCATTGACTTCGTCGTCCGGCCAGTCCAGAGGCTCGGCCTGGTCCTGCTGGTCCTCTTGCCCCGGCTCCGAGAAAGCCAGCTCCGGCTCCGCCCGGGGGCAGGTTCCATGCAGTCCGACAAAAAAGACGAACGTGACGCCTAAGGCCTTAAGAAGAAGCCGCCTCAGGCCAGGGCTGTATCCCCCCATCGCCCATCGAGTCCCCCCTGCGAGAACAGTTCTATGGTTATGACCATCAGTTGCTTATGACCGCCAAGGAAGCTGCCGAAATCGCCAGCTTGCTCATGATCTCGACCAAGGTCACCGAGAACGCCGTCAGATCGAAGGGTTTCGGATCGCGTGGCACGACGATGGTGCTACCTGGGGGGATTTGCGCCGCGTCGTAGTTCCAGGAGGAGACCGAGATCGGTTGCGCCTCGCCGTTGGGCAGGACCACGAAGATCCGGCCCTCGTCGGCGGCCTGCTGGGTGCCGCCGGCCGCCCGGATATAGGCGTCCGCCGCCTTGCCGGAACGGAACTGAATGGTGCCCGGGTTGAGGACCTCGCCGCTGACCGTCACGTGGTTCGGCCGCTTGGGCACGTGCAGGCGGTCGCCGGGCTCCAGGATGGTGTCGAGCTCGGGACGGGCATCGAGCACCGTCGGATCGGCCTCGACCACCACGCGGCCCACGGCCTCGGTCTGGCGCAGCCGGGCGGCCAGATCGCGGACCGCCAAGACCACGGCCTGCGGGTTGGCGTCGCTCTTCTGCTGGATGTTGCCGCTGGCCAAGGCCTCGGCAAGGCCCGATTCCAGATCGAGTGCCGCGCGCTGGAAGGCCGCCTGCTCCTGCTCCTTGACCCGGGCCCGGGTGAAGACCGAGCCCTCGGGGTAGGATTCCGAGGTCAGGCCGCCGGCCCGGGCAACGATCTCAGAGAGCTTCTCGCCCCGGCGGATCGTATAGACCCCGGGGCGCTTGAACTCGCCGGAGAGGAACACGCTGCCCGCATCGCGCTGCGAGAAGCGCGGGTTGAAGCGGACGATGTCCCCGGGATGCAAGGGCACCCTGGCCAGCGACTCCTTGCGGGCGTCGATGGTGCTGCGGACCGACGACTGGCCACCGCCGTCCTCGGTCACCTCGAAGCGGGACAGCTCGATCTGGGCCAGGTCGACCTCGGGGGTCAGCCCCCCGACGACCGGCACCAGGGCGCCCGCAGAGGTCCCCGGCGCGACCGGATAGACGCCCGGAATCCGCACCTCGCCCTGGACCGCCACGACGTAGTCGAGGACGAAGGGCAGCAGGTTGGGATAGCGGTCGAAGATCTCAGGACAGCGCCCGCTGACCGGGACCGCGGCCTCGGTATCGGGATTGAGGAACAGCCGCGCCTTGGCGAAGCGCTCCGAGCGGCTGCGCGAGACCACCGAGGCCAGGCTGTAGAGCCCCTTGCAGGCCGACAACCCGGAGGCCGAGATATCGCCCGCCAAGGGCGACTCGGCGGTCAGCCCGACCGGTCGCGCCAGGCCGCCGCTCGCCAGACCTCCGCGCGCAGGGCCGCCGCGCGCTGCGTCGGCTCTCGGCCCCAGGGCCGAGGCGGAAAAGCCGTCCCGTTCGCTTTCCAGAAGATCGCGGGCCGCAAGGCCGCCGCCGTCGGTGGCTTCACCGCGCATTCCGACGCCGCCGAACAACTCGCCGGCGATGACTTCATCGGGGTTCTCGCCGTCGATCACCGCCTGCACGGCAGCCGAGGAGAGGAAGCGGACGTCGTCCATGCCGAGGACGATCAGGCGATCGTTCGGCTTCAGCGGCACGTCCGACTCTCCGGCGGCCACCCGGCCGAGGTCCAAGGGCACCAGGTGCCTGGCCTTGGTCACGGGGTCCGTGGTCTCCAGCGCCGCGAACAACAGGTAGGGATTCTCCTTCAGGATGTCGGAGGCGTTGACCACGCTGCCCACCGTCCGATCCCAGCGCAGCGAGCGCGGGCCGGGCACCGAGACGTGGCCGTCGACGAAAAAGGCGCCTTCCCAGGAATAGCCCATCTTGGCGACCAGGATCATGTCGCCGCGCCGTATCGGGGCGCCCTGGGGATCGTCGACCTCGAGCACCGTGTCGCCCCCTTCCTGATCGGAGGACATCACGAGATAGCGGTAGCCCGAGGGACGCAGCGTGCCGCCGGCCATGTCGACCGCTTCCTCGACGCTCATGTCGTCGGCCCGGCCGTTGACCTCGTAGATTCCCGGGCGCTGGACGTCGCCGGCGATGCCGATGGTCTTGCCGATGGGGGGCACGAAGACCCGGTCGCCCTCCATCAGGGCGAGTTCGTCGTCGAGTTGTCCGGTCAGCAGTAGGTCGTAGAGGTCGACGCCGAAGGAGCGCCCGCCGCGGATCAACTGTATGTGCCGCATCGAGCCGGACTTCTGGACGCCGCCGGCCGAGGCGATGGCGTCGAAGACGCTGGCCACGCCGGTCATGCGGTGGACGCCGGGCTGCTTGACCTGGCCCAGCACCATGACCGGGAAGTTGCGGACCCGGCCCAAGGAGACGAAGACCTCGGTGCGCAGCAGGGAGGCCTCGGCCTGGCGTTCCAGCTCGTCGCGGAACTGCCCGAAGCTGAGGCCGGCCGCCGGCACCGGCGGCATGTTCGGGAGGAAGACCTGGCCCTCGCGGTCGACCGCCGTGCGATAGCTTTCGTTGCTCTGGCCGCGGAAGGTGATGACCAGCTCGTCACCGATGCCCAGGCGATAGCTGTCGTTGATCGCCCCGCCGGTGCCCGGCTCCTGCAGGCCCGACAGATTGCCCAGAAGATCGTAGCCGAACTGCTCGAGGGGCTTCTTGCCGAACTCCGGCGCCTGCACGGCGATCCGCTCGGCGTAGTCCTCCTCCAGGCGGGAGGCCTCTTCCGGCCACAGGGGATAGCCATGCTGAGTCGTGATCCGGCCGTCCCGCTCCATGGAATCGACCGGCGAGACGATTTCCCTGGTCGTCTCGTTGAGCAGGGGCGGCTGAGTCCCGCCGAAGCGCTGCTGCAAGGACGGGTCCAGGCGCCGCAGATCCTCGCCGATCGACTGCGCGATCGCGTGGTCGACAGGCGGAAGCAAGACGGCCAATATGGCCAGGCCAAGTAACAGTCTCGCTATCGGGGTAAAGCCATCGCCTTTGCCCGCGCGCCAGACCTTCGGACCATGTGGAAACATGACCAATTCCCCCCATTTCTCCCTATCCCGACGCCTCGCTTTGCTGACCGCTTCAAGTCTTTTTGTTTCGGCCTGCTCGGAAACAATTGATTCTGCGAGCGAAAGTTTCGGCCTAATTGTTGGCGGTCAGGAAGGAACCCCTATAAGTCGAGATAAAGTCAATTCTATACCATATGCTTCTATCGCCGCCAAGATCGGCAAAGGGCCTAGATCACTAATTATTTTAGGAAAGGTTAACGGCGACAATCATCACTGGATTACCGCGGACCGCAAAGCACTGGTGACCCGCAACGGCCGCCTGGTCCAGACGGCGGGTCTGCAGAGCAACCTGCGGCGCAGCAGGCTTCTGGACGACGATCCCCTGTCAGGGCTCGGCGCCGACGCCGAGGCGGCGGCCTCGGCGGACTTGCGGCGGCTGCTGGACCTCGATCAACCCCAGCGCTATGGCATCATGGTCGCGTCCCGCTTCCAGGATCTCGGGCCGGAATCCCTGGTCATCGCGGAGCTCGAGTGGGACACCCGGCATATCCGCGAGACCTGCCGGGCCCGGGAGATCGACTGGAGCTTCCAGAACGACTACTGGATCGACCGCCAGTACGGGCTGGTCTGGAAAAGCGTCCAACACTTTCATCCCGAGATGCCGCCGGTCGTCATGGAGCTGCTCAAGCCCCCCGCCCGCTGACGCCCCGTCCACGGGGACCCCTGCACAGGGAGGCCCATCCACAGGGGCTCCGGGCCGAAGCGCCGGGATCAGCCCGTGCCCTCTCTCAGCCTGGGCCCCTCTACAAGCCTGGGCAGGCCCGCGAGACCGCGGCCCCGCATCGCGGCCGAGTCCTCCCCTCCGGCATGGCGCTGCCTGTAGAGCTCGAGGGCGGCCGCCAGCTGTGGCTCGCCGAAGTCCGGCCAAAGGCAGTCGACGAAGACCAGATCGCTGTGCGCCGACTGCCAGAGCAGGAAGTTCGACAGGCGCTGCTCGCCACTGGTCCGGATGATCAGGTCCGGGTCCGGCACGTCCGGGAGCTGCAGCGCCCCGCGAAAGCAGGCCTCGTCGATCTGCTCCGGCGCCAGGGCGCCCCGCAAGGCGGCGGCCGCCAGGCGCTGCGCCGCCGCCGTCAGCTCCTGCCGGCCGCCGTAGCTTAGGGCGACGATCAGATCGAGCCGGCTCTGGGCCGCGGTGGCGGCTTCCGCCTCGGCCAGCAGGTCGATCACGTCCGGCGGCAGGCGGGCGTG
>JAAUYG010262781.1_pt1 | contig 13542 bp, 10 predicted proteins | sample 7278091 | NCBI WGS metagenome assembly JAAUYG01 (sample SAMN14350201, study PRJNA611818) | marine sediment metagenome | isolation source: surface marine sediment (0.6m) | place: French Polynesia: Moorea | collected 2018-08
CTGGAAATACATATTGTTTCTGTCGCACGCATTTTTTTTCTGCAAAACGCATTTTTATGGTGCTAATGCGTACAACATACGCACTCTACTTGTATCTACCGGACAGTCTGTTACATAGAAATTTTCTGTTCTGAATTAACTCACAAAAGATCTCAGGAGTTATGGTAATAAAAAGGTGATTAATCAGTTCATCTGCTTATATAATACGATATACAGTTATGAATACTATTGAAGGTACAGTTCACGAATTCAGTCGCCTCTTGATTTCAGGAATAAAGAAGTATATCGTTGGACTAATAATAAAGACATCATCTGAATCCGATTCCTTGGAGAAAGAAAAAGTGTACCTTGGGAAGCTGAATATGATCCTTGTTCAGGTTTGTGCAACAGGAAGGAGGTTTCTAGTATGGATATGTATTGATTTGTTTTGTTGCTGTGCGGAAAGTGTTGGAACTAAACAATGCTAAAAGTGGCACGATAATCTTCACAGGGCAAAACAAAATAATTTATGCATTTATATGGCGCAAATATACAAAGTTTCTATGCAAGTTGTAAAAACTTGATGCAAATTTCACTAAATAAGCTGACCTACATACACATAGATTAGAAATTAACTAGAACTAATTTAGCCTAAATGAAATATAGGTAGATGATGATAGATATCAACTGTTCAACAAGCTAAAGGATTGATGTTAACTGTATACTGATTCACTTTTCAGATCCTGAAGTACGAGTGGCCAAAGAATTGGCCAACATTTATAAGTGACATTGTTGGAGCAAGTAAAACGAATGAATCCCTGTGCCAGAACAACATGATTATTCTCAAACTTTTGAGGTATTTAATGGTATTTAACTCACAAATGGTATTTAGCTCACAAATTGCATTAAACCTGTTGTACCAAAATGTGTTTTGTGTTGACTGTACACATTAAAGACAGAAAAGTGGGCCAGTACGGCATATAAAATTGTTTAAAATAGTGACATGATATTGTAAATTTGCTGTCCTTACACAGATTTAATCGGGTTCATTATATAAATAGATGGTAGTTGTGGAAAATTGTGTTACAGATCACTGTATTAGCCCAGATCCCAGGGAGTTGAATAGATATGAAACTCTGGTAGTGATTTTGTGCGCATAATTACAGCTGAAACTATATGTGTTTTCAGTGAAGAAGTGTTCGACTTTTCTGGAGGGCAGATGACTCAGGCCAAAGCCAAGCATTTAAAGGACACCATGTGCAGTGAATTTTCACAGATCTTCCAGCTTTGCCAATTTGTTATGGTAGGTTGTCACTCAGTATATTCATGGTTCACCTTTCCGTATTATGATCCTCTGCTGCCACAGTTTGGAAAGCGATGAGTTGTTAACTGCCAAAGGTGAAGCTATATGTTTGCATGGAGTGGTACAGGAAGACAAGTTTGTGTTGAGTAGTATAGCAAGATAAGTTTAAAATATTTGCATTGTTACTGGTTGCTGCATTCATCTTGTTGCTTTTGGAAACCTTTTTTTGTAGGAGAATTCCCAAAATGCTCCGCTGGTTGGGTCGACGTTGGAGACACTCCTGAGATTTCTAAACTGGATTCCACTTGGATACATATTTGAGACCAAGCTGATCACGACTTTGATTTACAAGGTAAACAACTTCAGTTTTATATTTAATGTTAATGCACTTAACCTCGTGCTTGGAGAGAACATATTAAAGTGTGCTTGTAGTGCAGAAAAATGTATGTGGTATATAACTTTAAATATCTGTATACAGCAATTTGAAAAAAAATCTAGCAGATGTTATATAAATATATGCTTTTGATGTTGGATTTATCTAAATGGGTGCATGGACACCGCTGTACTAGAAACATACTTTGAAATTGCTAAGCCCAGAGCAGGCTGTTAATATTTCTATTTAAATAAGTGTTTCATGTTACTTTGAACTTCTCTTTTAGTTCTTGAACGTGCCCCTTTTCCGGAATGTTACCCTGAAGTGCTTGACAGAAATTGGTAAGTTTATGAAAATGCTCATTGCGAATTTGCGATAGATAAGGATTGACATTACTATGTTATTTGACAAATTATATTAACAACTCGACAATATTACAATTGGAAAACAGAATTTTCAGGCAAATTAAAGATATGCATGCAAATTTTAGTGTGACAGAGTGGAGGGCTACATTGGCTGAGCCAACACAGTTGTGAAAATGTGCATACAAATTAAATGATTGAGTGAATTGATTTCACTCTACAGACAGTGATTTTCAAAATACATGCCATGAATCAAAATTCAACTTAATTTTGACCTATTGGGGAGCGGTTTCCCTGATGAGCAATTTTTGGAGCTAATTAATGTGGTTGGCTAATACAGATAATCACCAAAATTATTCTGTTACTAGGCCCTGTTGGCTTTATATTAAAATGCAATATGCACCATTCTTGAACCCAACTGCTTTGCCCTAACTGCATGTGGAAGGTACGCATACAGTTTGCATAGTCTCGGTCTGGCTTGTGTCTTTCAAATGCAGACTTGCTAACATTTGCCTTATTTTTCAGCTGGTGTTTGCGTCTCTACACAGTATGATGAACAGTTTCTTCAGCTCTTCACACTGACCATGCAACAGCTGAAAACGGTAAGCCTGAATCCCATTTTAGAATGCTAATGCTGTGAAAAAAGATATACCTGCACTGTTCCTACAGGCACCATAGAACGTAAAACATTAACGTACGCTGGTGCACATTTACTAGTAATATTTGCATGTATAAACCTGTATTTAATTGTGTAGAACCTTTGTGATTGTGTGGTTGTGATAGATGGATATTAAAAATTTGTTGTTTTTTTTTGGCTCCCAGATGCTCCCACTAACGACAAACATCAAGGAGGCTTACAAGCACGGCCAAGACAGCGAGCAGAACTTCATCCAGAACCTGAGCCTCTTCCTGTGCACATTTCTGAAGGAACACGGCCAGCTTGTGGAGAAAAAGACGGACCTGAGTGAAACACTAATGGAGGTAAGTACACAACATGTCATTGGGTTGGTACAGCTAGACATGGCTACACACACAATCTGTATGGGAGCTTCAACAAGAACAATTTGGCACATGTATTGGATATTGTAACGTTATCGGTAAATGCAATTAATACATGGTGTGTAGCCAAATTGAAATTTAGACATTCTTCGTGCTTGGTTAAAACTATGCGATGTATGTTCAGACTTATCAAATCCTATACAGTATTTGCATGGTGCAGTAAATCTCCGTGAATATGCGTTCCTTGCATTGTCAGACCTGCAATTTTGCTACCGTGTTTTACACATTTTTCTAGGCACTGAGTTACCTAATATTGATCTCTGAAGTGGAGGAAACCGAGATCTTTAAGATCTGCCTGGAATACTGGAACAGTCTGGCAGCAGACTTGTACAGGGAGTGTCCATTCATGGCATCCCACCCATTGCCTGTGTTTATGAGACCCCAACAGCAGGAGACCCCAGCTCGTCGTATTCTCTATAACCCAGTGTTGCATAAGGTAACTTGATATGTAGCGTAGCAATTCGGCGTTAACATTTTATTTAGTCCTTCTGTTTATTGCATTCTAAAGTAGTACAGCTAGATCAGGTGGACCTCTTTAATTGTATTTTTAGCTCAGCTAGAAAATCGTCTGTTAAACTTCATTTTGTTAAAAGATTGTGCTCTTATGTATCTTTGATCTGCAGGTGATACCTACTGGTGATGCCAAGTAAGTGTCAAGACCCTGGGCCTCTTGTTATTTTCTGTCATTGAAAACCTGTTGAATGCAAAAATGTAGTTCATAATATGTGTTTTGGGCTTCCTCTTGTCATTGTAACATTATGACAGTTTAGCTATGTTTTACTTTACTATAACTTTGACTTTTCTTATAAGGTTCGTCGTGTGATGATCTCACGTATGGCCAAGCCAGAGGAAGTGCTTGTTGTAGAAAATGACCAAGGAGAGGTCGTCAGAGAGTTCATGAAGGATACGGATTCCATCAACATGTACAAGAACATGAGAGAAACCCTAGGTACATCTTGGGCACTGAATTTTATGATAATACCTCAACGTTTTTCAAAACCTGTCAAAGTATTTTGTAGATACTTGAAGAATAAGCGTTTAGATGATAGAAACTGAAGACAAAATCCCGATTATACTCTTCAGGAAGATGACTTATTTCAAGTAACAATTTAATAAATAAAGGTTGATGCTGTGAATTGCACTTTGCTACACCGGTTGGAGGTATTTGTGTATGTAGTATTGTCTTACATGGGGTTAAAATTATCTCTATTCAGTGTATTTGACCCATTTGGACTATGCCGACACAGAGAGCATCATGACTGAGAAACTCCACAACCAGGTCAATGGCACAGAGTGGTCATGGAAAAATCTCAACACGGTAACTATTGCACCCTCATGAAAATTTGTATGTATTCTTGGTATAAGACAAAAAAAAATTTCTGACACCTGATTGCTCCCTATTGTCTTTGCATAAATTTTTGCATGATTTTGGAGAAGGGCTGCATCATGGGACTAATGCTGAATATAGTCGCGATCAGAAAAGTATACAACTACAATGTACATGAGCAGGCCTTTCTTATTGCTCACTATGGGATACTATAACTGTCTGGTTACATTGAACACCCCTAAGCCCTAAATGTGTACTGTATTTCAGCTCTGCTGGGCTATTGGGTCTATCAGTGGTGCCATGCATGAAGAGGATGAAAAGCGCTTCCTGGTTACAGTAATCAAGGTTTGTTTTGGTGATGGACTCAGAAATATTTTGGTTACTTCAGTTAGTATAGTCCTCCGAAAGTTAACAGCTATGTTCCAGAGTATTAGAAAGTGATAAGAAATACTAACTGAATATTATACTGTTGAACATGTTCAAGTATTTAAACTGGTTATTCAGGTCGTGCGGGCTCAGACCACATTGACTAGAAGCATATAGGGGAAGATTTTAAGGAAATGTGTTAGATTTGAGTTCCTTCCTAAAAATTGTCAGTCGTCTGACACGGAAACACAATTTAAGTGTCAGTGTCACCTAGTGTGAAGCTCTAATTGACGGTCTGGTTTGCCTGATGTTTTTAGGATCTCCTAGGACTGTGTGAACAGAAGCGGGGGAAGGATAACAAAGCCATTATTGCCTCCAACATCATGTATGTGGTGGGCCAGTATCCGAGATTCCTTCGGGCACATTGGAAATTCCTGAAGACCGTTGTCAACAAACTATTTGAGTTCATGCATGGTTAGTTTTAGTACTCTTGTACTGGTAATAATTTGCCTTACTTGTGGTTTGATTCTGGTGTTCCTGGTTTTTGGTGTGCACGTACTGCATAAGATAAATCTGAAGATCTTACTCAGCTGTGTTTTGTTTTGGGTTTCATTGAAAGTCTGAAATAGATGCTAGTATGCTAGCATAGCACCAGATATAGTAGCATAGTGCTCGGATGCCAATTTGGCGAGCATTATTGCCGGAGACATTCACTGTCTGCAATAGTTGTATTTTCGCTGGTATTGAATGGTTGCAGCTTAATGTTCTAGTTCCTGCCTGGGATTGTGCATTTCTGTTAAATATTATCTGAATTTTGTCATTTCAAAATAAATTACTAGTACTACATTAAGTACAAATGTAAAATTATTCCTTCAGAAACACATGATGGAGTGCAAGACATGGCATGCGACACGTTCATTAAGATCGCTCAGAAATGTCGCCGTCACTTCGTGCAAGTCCAGGTCGGGGAGGTCTGTCCATTCATTGATGAAATCCTTGGAAACATCAACACTATCATTTGTGATCTTCAACCACAACAGGTAAAGGTTCTGGTGAAATACTGTTGTTCCCTTGCACAACACTTCTACAAAACTGTAAAATATTGTTCAGGAGCATCATCTTTATATTCAAACTGGTCGTAGAGTACTACATTTAGTATCCAGGAAGTTTTTATTTTAGATCTGCAGTAAATGTTGATTTGTTTATTAATACTTTTGGCAGACGGTTATCATTACTACCAACTCAGTATCGGTCAGTCAGATTGCTATGAAAATATGCCGTGTGTTCTGCGTATGATTAAGATTAAATAGGAAGGAAAAACTTACTTTGCACACCTCATATGACATGCATATTTAAACAATTCACGATTACATGTACATTAAACAGAAATTCTGTACTCTCTTTACAGGTCCATACATTCTATGAGGCAGTGGGTCTCATGATTGGGGCACAAACTGACCAGCCTGCCCAAGAAAGGCTAATCGAAAAGTACATGGAGTTACCAAATGCTGTATGGGACTCTATTATCAACCAGGCCACACAGGTAAATTCAAGGTTGCCATGGTTTCTCATGAAAAAAAAAATGGAGAAAAATAAGGTGCTTTTAATATTTAGTAGTTGGCAGACAATTTCAGGAAAGAGAAGTGATCACAGAGATGGGGATAGTGAAGTGAAGCATGTGTGAGATGTAAGAGGAAGTATTTGTAAGTTAAAGTAGATGAAAGATAAAGTAGTTATGTGGTAGGTTCTGTTCTGGGTCATAGATGACCATGGGAGGTATCCAGAGAGGTTGATTTGGCTTTTCAGTGGGGTCTGTTCAAGCTTTCATGACTAGAACTCTGTGCAAAAAATATTTCAAATAATTGAGGTCTGGTCATGGGACCTTGGAACCGCCGCAAGATAATGTAATATCAGGGTGAGATGCTATTTCACGACTTCTTGCTTTGTTACTGTCAGGATGTCGAGATTCTGAAAGACCCCGATGCAGTGAAACAACTGGGCAACATTTTGAAGACCAACGTCCGGGCGTGCAAAGCTCTAAATCATCCCTATGTCACACAGGTAATTGCTTCTCGAATTAGCGTCCTCAGTATGGTGATAGTTTGTTTGCTCTTTGAAGTTCCTCTATATCAATACCTGTTCGCAAATACAGATTAAAACAAAGGGATACCATAGCATTTAACTGGTACACAGCTCTTTTCAGCAGTATTGTACATGTTTTATGTAAAGTGCATTGAGAACTTTGTTTTGCGTGGACTATATAAAAATCAATGATAATACTTTAGTTAATGTTACTTTGTATTGCTTATGCTGTGACTTAATGTCTTAAAAATATTGGAACAATGCAAAGATCAAACTGATAAATTTGGAAAATAAATGTGTGGCAAAATTTCTGGGTCTGTAAGGCAAGATACATTGATCGATTTAGGAAACGGTTGGTTGTTACTTTGTAAATTTATGTATGGTGTTTTTTGTTTCAGCTTGGTCAGATCTATCTGGATATGTTGAACGTGTACAAAGTTATGAGTGAGAATGTCAGCAGTGCCATAGCAACCAATGGGGAAAATGTCACCAAACAGCCACTTATCAAAAGTATGAGAACTGTGAAAAAAGAGACACTGAAGTTGATATCGGGCTGGGTGAGCCGCTCCAGTGACCCAGAAATGGTATGTCTCGCAGTCCTGTATGTCCAGTACTATTTTGCTACTCAACTGTATGTAGATTAAGGATTGGAATTATCAGCATGCAATTTGGATATATGATAGGATATAAATGTTTAGGAATCCTATATTGTTATAGTGTAAGTGTAGTGAGATCAAGTTATAACTGTGGCAGTACTGGCTGCTGCTAAACTTAAAAATTGCTAATTTGAAAGTACCTTGTCTAAGATGCTTGTATTCTATCATATTTCTTTAGTGTAGAATGTTTCACCAAAATGGAAATGCTCTCTTCAGGTATCAGAGAATTTTGTGCCTCACCTGCTGGATGCTGTGCTGCTAGATTACCAGAGGAATGTACCACACGCCAGAGAACCAGAAGTGCTCAGTACAATGGCCACCATTGTGAACAAATTGGAGGTATAGCCATGTTTATTTTCACCTTTCGCTTTCACCTACTTCGTGGATACCTTCCTAAAGTTCTTTAGCCATGCTACTAGAAGATTGAGATATTATGTAACATTGTTAAATCATGCAAAGAAAATGTCTAATATGTCACAGATCAAGATCCTAGAAATGGTTCGAGATTTACAGCAACAGGCTTCCTTCTTAATACCCAGTTTTGCCATCACAGATTAAAATATTCTACTGTAAAAAAGTAAAGCAAGTCTTGTGTGGAAAATGAGACAATTCTGTGTAACATGAAATTTTTCTTTTCCAGAGTCACATCACTCCAAAAATCCCACAAATCTTTGATGCAGTTTTTGAGTGTACATTAGAAATGATTAATAAGGTATGTGACCATTCTTTATGGTATTATGTTTATCTTTATGGTATTCTTTATTTTTAGTGTTATTACTGGTAGCATGTTGCTTAGGAAAGGGATGGATTACATGTAGTTTCCAATGTTCTGTGTGTGGTGCGATTGTGAAATGTCCTCTCACATACAATGGATGCCAGGTGCAAACAGGTTAAGTTAGTTTATTACTGACCGCAAGCAAGAATGCTTCTGTTGCCTGCAACATTGATTCTGTACGCTGTACGCAGTATTTCTGTGTGGTGAACTGTAAATTCAGTTTCGACTCCACTAGATTTGATTAAATTACACAGCAATTTATACAGAGATTTGGACATTAGCTGTAGGAACAGATTCGGCAACAACAAATACTTTTCAGTATTGTTAATGCACCCATTGGCACACAAGTAAGATACACCCCCAAAGACGTGGGGCAAACATAATTCCAAAATGTATATTATTTTTCAGAACTTTGAAGATTACCCAGAACATCGGACAAACTTCTTCCTGCTGCTCCAAGCAGTCAACACGCATTGTTTCTCGGCATTCCTCAGCATCCCACCGGCCCAGTTCAAACTCGTCCTGGATGCGGTAATCTGGGCCTTCAAACACACCATGCGCCATGTGGCGGACACTGGACTAAGCATCTTGTACTCAATGGTGCAGAGCGTCTCCGGGAACGAGTCCGCGGCGCAGAGCTTCTATCAGACTTACTACACAGATATCCTGCAGCATATCTTCTCTGTGGTGACCGACAGCTCTCATACGGCAGGTATGCTCTGACAGGACACTCTGTCCTCATCCATTATCAGCAACAGTCAAGTTGCAGAACATAAGGATTGTGTGGAATTTATTGCAGTTCTCCATGCTTGGAAGTCCAAGCTTATACTGTTTTTGATAAAGGGATAATTGCCTTTTGCATGTACATGTATAAATTGCAATACTTTCACCAGACCACTTTTACTCTCAACCAGCCTGGCATTTTGCCCCTGTAAAGTTGGCTTGAAGCAATGGCTTCTCTAGCCTGCTGCAGATATTGCAATAGGGAATAAGTGCTAAAGGACTGATGGGGTTATGCCAGTTTCTGTGCCATATTTGTTGACTTGTGTTATTTTGCTGTCCTCCTACCTAGGGTTGACCATGCATGCCACGATCCTGGCCTACATGTTCAGTCTTGTGGAGATGAACAAGATCACTGTACCGCTGAGCCCGACCATTCCATCAGATCAAAACATGGTGTATGTGCAGGAGTTCCTGGCAAACCTCCTGAAGGCAGCTTTCCCGCATCTCAACGAGTAAGCAGTGTGTCACATGATAAGAAATCAAATTTGCATGTGATGCAAGCAGAAAAAGTGCTTGCAGCATGCTTGTTGGCTTTACATGTTGAACCCAATTCATATGGACTTAAATAAATTTGATCTTTATCCAATAGGCCACCTCACAGGCTCCAAAAAGCTCTATAGCGATTTGGGGAAACGGCCTTTTGAATATGTCACACAACTTGCTAGCCCACTGCTAAGTTAAATGTGTATTGTTATACTAAGAACAGGTAGCTATTTATGGTCACCATGATGCATTATGCTGATGCATTACTGGCCCCAGGGGAACGAGCACAGTGGAGATATCAACTGGCTTCCTCTTGATGAGCTTCAGGATTGTACAACTCCAATTAACTTGTCCCAAAACAGAGGTCTAGCTAAAAATCCCAGGGTTGCTGTGGCGAAAATAGTGAAGTAATATACATGGTTGCTGCGATGTGGCAATTTTGTGTGTGCACATTGTGATAGGTTAAATGTTCTTTTTTTTCAGTGCCCAGATCAAGGTCTTCATAGAAGGTCTGTTCAGTTTCAACCAAGATATCCCACAGTTCAAAGAACACATGAGGGATTTCCTTGTTCAGATTAGGGTAAGTGAATAGTTCAGGAGTCTCAAAGAGACAGGTTGCATTTACATTGACCTGAGATTTGAATACATTTGTTGTGGTTACAATTGTGTACTGGTCAGGCTTGATACGATTTAATTTGCTAGACAGATGTGCTTCTACTTTGGTTTGCATGTGAACTTGGATATAGGTTAAGTATTTTAAACTCTGAACGATAGTGAATTTGGTAGGTATTTGGTAACCATTAACTAATGATTTGCGAACAAAAACTGCAACGCAATGGCATCCATACTGGTTATCCTTAATGGAATACCACTTGGCTTTCTATTCAGGTTCTCAAAAACATTAATAGAGGAATTAATTACCATGGCCAGTTTCCACAAAAGTCCAGTACAACTCAAGTCCGGTTATCAGCAATTCGCAACAATTCTCTTTTGTATTCTTAAGATCACAAGTGGACTTCATAATAAGATCTTTGAGAAACCAGTGCCAGAACTTTAGGTCCGATGTGGTGTCAATTCTGACCTTTTCCTTATGCACTGTTTTCAGGAGTTCGCAGGGGAAGACAACTCCGACTTATTCCTGGATGACAGGGAGGCTGCCATACGAACTGCCCAGGAGGACAAGCGCCGCATCCAGATGTCCGTACCTGGAATTATTGGTCCTCACGAAATGCCAGAGGAAATGCAGGACTAGAACCTCTTGTTGTCAGACCTGTATATTGCCAGTTTGCCAGTGTAACTGGCCAACTCCCGTAGTGGTTGTTACTGTTGTAGTTAGATATACCAGTACTTGTTACTGTTATGGGAAGCTTAAAACTTCTGTCCAGAAAGTCATTTGACTCGTTGAAGACTTATACTGACCAGGTGTTCAGGTCAGTGGAATCTCTTGTTTGTATGTAAAAATATAGATTGACCATTTGCTGCAGTTCTACCTTGTGTTGGCACGAAGTACTGTACTTGTGCATATATTGTGTAAAGAATGCCAATATGTGGCGATATCCCAGGTGGATGGCTCTTGTTCTATGGAGCGACACACCAGGTTGATAAAGCAAAGCAACTGCGGCTTGCGATATACTAGTCAATAGAGTATCATTTGCTGATATATTTTTAAAGAGTCATCCTAAAAGTATCATCCCCAGATCACTCCATTGAAATTTGAACCTCCCACGTCATTTCATCATAGTCTGTATGTGCTGCATCACACGCCCAAAATTCATATTTCGTGGCCGTGCGGTCATTTGTGTCTGATTGCAGAACGCACAAGAGAGCACATTGCAAAAATACAGCTGCTCACTCTCGAGACACCAGTTTTACTTTTGTTACACAATACAGATCAGTTTTATGTCTTGTAGAAAAGATTTTGTTGAAGTTCTGTTGTACAGTGGCTGGTGCTTGTGACAGCTTAACTTCATTCTGTCACAAGATTTTCTCGGAGCAGATTATGTAGATAGCATCATCCTTTTGATACTTTTGTTACATGTCGCACACGCTAAAACTGAAAAACAGTTGCATTCTTTATTATATGTGACTATAATTTGTGCATCCGATGTATTTGTAAAAGTTAGAACATTTCTTCACCTATTTCTTCAAGACCAAAAACCTGTGTCATGCAGAGTCAAATGTGGAAAGAATATGCATGAAGATATTATTAATGCTGTAAGCAATTGTTATTTATGTTATGACTGGGGGGACAAAATCATATTTGGATGTACAGAAGTTCAGTTTGGAGGCTATGCTGCATTTGGTAGGTCGCATATTTACCAGGGACTCTCATATTTACCAGTTCACAGGTGGTACATTTGTCCCGAATGCTACTACAGGTGATTCAGTGAGAGCTGTGGCGCGGTGAAGTTTGTGGCATTTTTAAGGTCTATTTAATTATCTACTAAATGCAGCATTAGCCAGTATTTACAGCGTGTGGGAGGAAATGTATTGGCCTAATTTATCAAAAGTTGATTGTCCACAATTGTATAGGTTTTGTTAGTATCCAGAACATTGCTGTTAAAAATAGCTGTGTTGGTTTCTAAAACTACCACGCCAGAAGGTGAAAAGTGCTTAGATTGTACAGATATTGATTTCTCTCTGTGGTATTGGGAAGCGTGTAGACATAAATCGCAAAATTTTATTTTGTGAATAATTTCTTTAAAGCTTTTTCCTATGTAGTTTTTTTGTTTAAGACCACTTCTACTCTGAAGGTTGCTATCTATCCAAGTCAGAAATCTATTTGACTGGTAAATGTTTGATTTTATTACCCCCTGTATTCATGTACTGCCGCATGGACCATTGTTCATCTGAATCGCCTCCACCACGTCTACCGATTTCTCGTCATACACACTACATTACTCATGGACGTTCTTGACATGCTGATGTAGCATAACGTTGCGTGGACAAATCGTGGCTGGTTTGGTCCAGTTCGTTTAACACACAGGTGATCTTGGAAGGATTCAAGGTCCATTCCCATGCAGCTATTGTATGGCCTCCCTGTTTTAAGGGATATTGAATGTGATTTATATGCTGTTGTGCAATTCAGGAAATAAACATACATCTTGTACATTTTACAAGCCACAATTGTTCATCAATAATTTTCTGTAGTAGCCATTGTCAATCAACGGGGCATTCCTTCGGTTAAAATGTTCTGGCTACCAGTGGAGTGGATACCTCAAACAATCAGTCGAGTGTTCTGGCTACCCGTCAGCCAGTGTAGTGGATAGCTTAGTCGAGTGCCCGCCTCCCACATCAAAGGTCCCAGCAATTTAGTTAGTCATAAGCAAGAATCCACATCATCATGGGTATTGGTTTCCACCAGTTAGGTCTAGGGGTACTACAGTCAAACCTGCTCTAAAGACGGTCCGCATATAAAGACCACCTGCTTATAAAGATGGCATTTTGCAGGTCACCGTGTTGTATAAGGACCACACTTTGTTGGTCCCTACACTTTGGTGGGTGGTCTTAGATTCACTGCATGTGCAGAGGTACAACTGTCCCGTTTTGCCTCGGTTATTTCTGACACCAATCTACTTTTACCCTAATTGCTAAAAAGCCAACAACTGATCCATGATATCTACCTTCAGTATAACCACTTGTATACAAATTAGTTGTGTATACAGAGAATGTGCCCTAGATCAAAATATTCCAAGGAAGCACATTGTACATTTAGAAATTATCAATTTACTCTGTAAAGTGGTCATTTTGAATCTACTGCCTGGTAGTGGAAGTACTTTTAGAACTTCTTTTCCTCAGTGAAGTTGCTGTTTTGAATACACTACCTGGACTTGTGGAAATGGAGGGAAACGCCCATACACTAGGCGTCGCTGAAAAACACTAGCATTGCTTTTAACTACGCTCACATCAGGTCCTAACTTTTGCATGATCGTAGCAGAGAATGCAGCACCAGCTAATAACCGGCGTCAAACCCCCTAAAACGCCGTAATCCCAC
>JAAUYG010071891.1_pt1 | contig 13537 bp, 7 predicted proteins | sample 7278091 | NCBI WGS metagenome assembly JAAUYG01 (sample SAMN14350201, study PRJNA611818) | marine sediment metagenome | isolation source: surface marine sediment (0.6m) | place: French Polynesia: Moorea | collected 2018-08
CTGAAGACTACCTATCAGAAGGTTTTCCTAAAATACCAGGTCAATACAAGGTTTCCTTCATTTTGTTTGGCCTCCGGAAATGGCATATTTGGCGGCGGAAGGAGAAAAAATTTAAAAAAAAAAAAAAAAAAAAAAGTCAGCAAGCCCATAGGGGATCCCGTCAGAGGACGGGATGCCCCAATAATATGCACACAGGGATTGTAATATCAGATGTCAGCTACTTCAGCCATGTTTTCAACATCTATTGGCGATGTTGATTTTGATCACATTTAACATGTTTAAATGTATTTAACCCTAGGGATGAATTGGACGAGCAGATATTTAGTGGGCAGAACATTCCCAGCACTTTTTCTGTGAAAGATTCTGCAGTGTCAAAATAATATCAGCAGTCTTTGCATGCCCTTGGAATACTTTTCAGCCCATATAAAGCACATTGTTCAGTCTACAGGAGGATTTTTTATTCAGAAAGGCACTGCAACACTGCCAGCACACCAAAGTGAAAACCAAAAACCATAAACACAACATCAACAGAGTCACCTTTCCAATGGAAAGATGAGAATACTCAAGAGATTGGCCTTTCTGTTTGTTCTGTGGGGCAGTATTTTACAATTTTATGGCAGTTTACAAAGAGGTGCAATTGTAGTTCTACTACTGTCACTGGCTTGTGAATCATCAAATCATTAGAAATAGGCGCAACTGTATAAAGAGATGCTACTTTCGCACAATCCTATTGCCAATGATGGTGGGAGTACAATACTTTCCTACACTACTAAAAGGGAGTCAATCTGTCATGCATATCACTTGGTGCTACATCGATTTGTTCAAAACATTAGTCTCAAATTAAATAATGAAATGCATTTTTCTAAATACTGAGTACCACGTGGGAAAGAAAGAGCTATGGTAGTAAAAGGTGGGCAATTGTATTGTTAAATTTCCATTTTGTTCAGGGGTTGGTGATAATTGTTTCAAAGAATGATTAGGTAACTAATAACTATATTACAAAGAAAAGAAATCTTTAAGTTAGAGACTTGTAATTGCACTTTCACACATGTTTAGAATGTAAAAGCAGACAAATTTCTGGGTAATACACAAATTACCCATGAGTCTAGCCGATTTTTTTTTTTCACAAGGCTTCTAGAAAATGTGTCAAGTTTTATCCATTCAGTCAACAATCATCACTTACATATGAGTAACATGGGCATGGCTTAATAATATTCCAATATGAAATTGGCAAACTCAGAAATGGAAAGATATTGATGACTTTAAGCTTAATTTCTGCAGTTAATGGTGAAAAAAAGGTGCAATACTGGATGGGTTGTGTAAATAAAGATTTGAAAATCTTCAGCATATACAGTATTTATGCATGCATCTTACATGCCGCAGTTGAAAACCTAAAAGTGAACTGCAGCGTTTTTAAGGTGGCTTCAAAATTTTCAACAAAAGGAAACAAAAGATTAAGGAGAAAGTGACAGTATTTAGGATGCATTATAAAATGCTTAATTACTAGATGACTGATATTTTTCACATTACCAGACACAAGTCAGTATATTTAGTAGGTATGTTAACAACGGTGATTTCATTAAAGGGCAATAAACAATTTGATGGCATTACTGGTATGGCTTACTATGGACCAGAATTAATTTAGTTATTGGTTAAGATTATAAAATGATATTTATCAGTGCTTAAGTTGAATATATCAACTTGATTACACCATGCAAATTGCACCTTCCTATTATGCGTTAATGGGGATACCGGTATTTAAGTATTCAAATTATGTAAATTTATATTGTTTACTATAAACTAATATGTGGTACAAACTTGCTCAGAACAGAACAGCACTGATATAATCATATGCAAACTGCCATAAATTTAACAAAATATTCGAACGCAAGGATAAGTCAGTGTGTGAAAAGAGCTCTTTCAGTCATCAAGTGCTGGGCAGGGAGGATTAAATGCTCATCTCAGAACATGTTACCATGGTTACTGTGCAGCATAAAATGCTGTCGCATAATGTAAACTCTCACTGATCATGCAGTTATAAATATGATTATTGAAAAGTAAAAAACAGTGGTTATTTGGAAAGATAACGCTTCATGCAAACAGTATAGAGTGGCCAGTTAACAGCTTTATTTCCAACAAGGTGATATCGGTAGAGAGGATCAAGGGGAAAAGCTCACACATATACAAAGCAGTCATGATCAACTGTGTATTGTCAAAATGGTGGTCCTGGCTAAGGCAGACAATAGTGACCACATGCTAAAAGTTTGTGGTAAGTGTCTAAGATTTTATCAAAAACTACTTGCACTCTTGTTAACTGAAGGCAAGAAAGCATTTCAGACTCTGTGCATCTTATATATTGCCTTTTCGGGAAAGCGGAGTCTAAAGCATATATTTACAGCTTATCCAATCTAGCATATGCAGTAGATCATGGGTACAATAGACTAAATGTATACATGGTATGTACTATTCCACTAGCAGCAGAGCCGTGAAATGCTGTCTTCAATACATAAAACTTAACCGAACTACATGTACCTTATGTTCAACACAAACCGGTATAATATATGTTAATTCTGCTAAGCAGAATTTTTCGGAAGACATAACTACGTTTTAAAAGTACAAAATGCGAATCTGTAGCTACGAAATAGTAAAATGCATAACAGGAAATACAGAACGTGGGTTTATCTACCTTCTTTGGGGAGCTCTTCATCAGCCAGGTCAGCACTCAGGCGCTGTTCTACATTGGGCTCTGTATGGCCAACAGGGAAGGGTGGAGGAACAGGAGACACTTTGTGAACATGGTATACTGAGACACAGTGCTGATTAATCAGTTATATTATATATTATATAACTATATATATATATAAATGAATCCATTGCCCTGAACAATTATCTTAGCAAGCCAATGAGTAGCTGATAATACGTTCTCCATTATTCAAAAGCAGCTTACTAACACTACAGTCTTAATACAAATAAGCTACCACTACCAACCACAAGTCTTTATAAAGCATGAGTGAGAAATAAATCTACAGCAACAACCTCTGTAACCATGGATATATAATGTAAATAACCTCTGTAACCATGGATATATAGTGTAATATATACAGGGAGTCCACTTCTTGTCTTGCATGTTAACTGATCATGCCTTGTACAGGAATTATACAAATAATGTAAAGTTAATGTATTAGGTCCACTGTTCAGTACTGATTGAAGCTTCACCGATATCACTAATAGAAGGCCTTGCTGCAATCTTTCATTGAAACATTAGAGCTTAACGCTAAATTGTAATTGAAACTTCATCGTAGATCATAATACAAATTAGGTGAAATCTGGTATCACCACACCACACAACAACACTACAAATGTACTGCATGCAGCTACAACACTTACCCAAACCGGGAAACGTATCAATCTGGTAACTATGACTGTTAACCACAAAGATTACGACAGCACTGCCGTTTCTGTTGTTTTTACCATATATATTATACTGGCAGGAAGCGTCATGTTACCCGGTAATTTTCAAGATGTTCTACATAGATCAGCATATTAAGGAAGATTCCAAGCAAACTTTCTCTGTTCATATATATAATGATCATATATGTTTAATTCATTTTACTGCAAAACATCGTTTGCTGCCAAATATATACCATAATCCCACAAAATTACACATCAAAGGCTGACATAGCAAATTTACATACAACACATATCACTGTGGTTTAACGGGAAACACGGAAAGTTAAACCAAATGTAATTTAAAGTAACAAGTTAGCACAGTTGCCAATCACAAGAACCATGGGTCTTCCAGTAAGTCAATGCCGAAATAAAAACTTGTATCAATTGTACATTTAGCTGACAGTATTAATACAGAAAATAATCATTCACATCATATTCATATGAAAGCTAGACAACAGTATCAGTAACTTTGCATTTCTTAAATTTTTGCAAAATTTAGACTGATGATTTCTGAAAAAAATTGCAAACACAGCAGCAGTGCTCATTTTTGTAAATGATTTTGCACCGATATCTCTAAAAGATGGACAGCAAACTATCTGAAGAATGAAAAAGCTGCCTGAGGAGTATTGAGCTCCAGTTCATTTTCTGAGACCAAACCTGATGATATTCCCAATGCACAAATCATTTGGTCAGCAACTATGCATACCACCACTACTGGTAATGCATGAATGCCACAAATTGTACTTCTGAATGCAAGGACTACTTCTAAGAAACAATTTACTCAAGGCTATTGTTTCTACATAATAATCTACCATATACACACACATATATATGATTCAATATGTCATCCGGCAATGGAATCATATAATTTGCACCATGGTACTTAAATATGATCAGCAAGTTGTAACTGATTGGACTACAGGTACACAAACCGAAATCATCATTCCTAATAAAATCATTTGCTTTCTTTCATCAAGGTGGTGTTGAAAACATGGTACAAGTAAACTGAGCCGAAGTTCTCGTAAAACTTAAATCTAAGTTTTGATTCAACATCATCAATCTGAGCAATGTGATTGGCTAAGAACTTAGACCGACGTATTTTCGAGAACTCGAATCCTGGGATATCATAAAATTAAGATTTCGTTCTCGATGAAACAATATTAAGGAAGAGGAATATTTTCATCAACACCTTGTATTACTGTATCTCATGCAACACAAACTTAAAAAAGTTTGACAACAGTCAGCGTGTAACGATGATGAAATAAGCACAACATAAAAGGGAAACTGAAAATATCAGCCTAGTGTTTGTTTTCCTTACAACAAAAGTTGCTATCAAAACATAGGAATGGAACTAATAATAAACAAGGGAAAGATTCCTTCGGGGACATGTAGACACATACACACACACGCACGGACAAACACACAACAGCAGCAGACACGGACAAGTCCAGCTGGCTTGATTGGATGAAGAAAGCAAAAAGCTTAGCAGTTTACACCACGTGTATTGCTGTGCTAGCAGCGGCTTCCGTTTCTCTCAGCAGCAGCGGCAGGCAGTGATTGACAAGAAGCTTCGCCATGCAACACACATCCTAACCTGATTGGACCCGATCTTGGAGTTCAGGCTGAATGTCATCCTCGTAGGCAGCCTGTTGTACCTGGGCCCGGGGGTCTGTCTCCAGGAACACTTCCCCGGCAGGTACCATCTCGTCCTCGAACCCTGGAACCTGGTCTCCCTCCAGTACGGTCCTCTCAGTCTTCATCTGGGCCTCTGTAGTGGTGATAACCCGCCTCTTCACCACAGTGCCATCTGACAGAACCTCTTCATATTCCTGGACATCAGTGGCGGATTCCGGCTCGCCTTCCAGTCGATCAGTGTATCGGGTCATCTCTGGTTCATAGTGTGCCTGGTCTAGTATCGCTTGGGCCTGTTCTTCTGTTGCTGGAAGTTCAGACTCTGGCCCTTCCATGATCACTCGCTTCATGATGGTCTGCTTCTGTTTGGTCTTGATCACCTTCCTCTTTACTACAGTTCCATCCGGCAAGGTCTCTTCAAACTCCTGGACGTCCGTCTCCACGGTTGGCTCCCCCTCAATGGTATCCGTGTATACCCTCACGCCAGCGTCACCATCGTCCTGGGCAGAGAGTTCTGTGGGAGACATAGATGGTACGGGTGAAGAAATATAGTCTCTAGCATCACTCAGACCTGACCTAACGCTGGAAGTCTCTGAGAACAACTCAGAGTCAGGGACCTCCTCAGTGAATACATCCTCCACGATTTCACCATCTGGACCAACCCTTCTCACTTTCCTAGTCACCACTTTTTTGACCCTGGTTTTTGAAACCCTACGCTTTACCACTGACCCATCAGGCAAGACCTCTTCTATCTCCTCAAAGTCATCCGGAAAATCATCCGCTGCTACAGGCAAGTCCTCCTCCATCAGATCCTCATCAATCTCAATGCCAGGTGGTGCTCGGTGGTCCACAGATACCTGTTCATCCACAATGGTTTCCTCTTGCACTTGAGGTCTTTCTCGTATTACATCAGTTGTGTCAATTGTGATTGTACCATCTCGCACATCCCGAATGCCTTCTTGCATGGTCTCTAGATCTCCTGTTGCACCAGGTACTGAAGCAAACACATCATCGCCAGGAGCCTGAGACTGCGCTGGTAGTGGTTCTTCTGGTTCCACAAGCTGTTGGTCAGGAGCAGTGTCAATAGTAACATGTCCCACTTTGTCATCTTGAATTCCCTCCTGTGTTACCTCCAGTTCCTCTGTGGGAACAGGACTTGGTTCCAGCATGCTGTCTTCCCTGAGCGCCTCTTCTATGTGACTAGGCTGAACTTCATCTTTAGGCTCAGGCATTTCAGTCTGCTGCGTTATCACCTCAGTAGTCACTGATGTGACTTGGGTGGTCTGGGTTTCTCGAATGTGTTCATCTGAAAGCTCTAAATGATCTGGTTGTGGAGCAGGCTCTACAAAAGTGTCCTCTACAGCCGTCTGTTCAACTGGAGACTTAGGCGAAAGCTGCTCTTGGCTTTCACCAACCGGGACACTGGCTATCTCCCCTGTTGTATCTTCTGGCAAGTATTCATCTGGACTCACTGTAGTGGGTTCCAGAATGGCATCATCCTGTGGTGCCTGAACTGGTGCTGCTTGGACTTCATCAAATGGAACTTCCTCATGTTTTTGATCTTCAGTTACCACATGTTCAGCAAGTTCCATGGGCTGCAACTGTTCTGGCTCCATTTCCTCTGGCTTTTTTAGCTCTTCTGGTGGCATCTGTTCTTCAAATGTAACTTCTTCTGGTTGCAACTGTTCTGGCGCAATTTCTTCTGGTTTCTTTAGCTCTTCAGATGGCATTTGTTCTTCAAATTTATCTTCTTCTGGTTGCAACTGTTCTGGCTCAATTTCTTCTGGCTTCTTTACCTCTTCAGATGGCATTGGTTCCTCAAATTTAGCTTCTTCTGGTTGTTGCATTTGCTCTGACGGAGCCATAGTAACTTTCTCCTCCTCCTCAACTGATGCAGGTTGCTGTTCAACCTGTTCTGGCATGCTTTCCTCTGGTCTGCTTAGGTCTTCCGATGGTATAGGTTCTGTTTGACCTTCTTCTGGTGTTTTAGCTTCCTCAGGTTCACTAAACCTTTCTGCTTCACCTAACGCTGGTTCAGCAGCCTCTACCTCCATATTCTTCACCTCATCTGATACAGGCTCAATATCTCCCTCTTGCCCTGGTGTAACTGGCTCCTCAGGTTGCTGGGATGGAACAGCTTCCTCGGTTTGAGGGGACATTACAGGTGACGCCTCTTGCACAGCTTCCGTGCCCACACTGGGAACAGGTTCCAGCTCCTCTACAGGTACAGACTCATCAGGCTGCATGATGATCTCAGCAGGCATTTCTTCCTGTGGTGATTTCACTGTGGGTTCCTGCAGTTCAGGGCTGGATGCATCTGCGGCTACCCCTGCTGTAGGTGACCCTGCTGGCAGGAGTTCCTCAGCCTGGGTCTCTCCTGCTGGTATCAGAGTGACATCGTCAGCAGGAAGTTGGGAAGGTGGGACTTTATCTGCTGGTTTCTCCATCTGCTGCCCCTCTGGCTCACTGCCTGCTGGCAAGCTAAACTGCTCTTGTGGAGGTAGCTCATCCTCCAGTTCGCGTGCCCTCTCTTCTAGTGTCATTTCCAAGTCTGGTGCTTGTGAGTGCAGCTCCTGTGTCTCTGGGGTTACTACGAGTTCCTTATCATCTGTGAAGATTTCAGGAGCACTCTCTTCCCGCGTTATTTCCTCTGTCACAGTCGTGGTACATACCTCCACTGATAGATCACCTGGGGCCTGTTCTATTTTATCTGCTGGTTTCTCAATCTGCTGCCCTTCTGGCTCACTGCCTGCTGACATGCTAAGCTGCTCTTGTGGAGGTAGCTCATCCTCCAGTTCGTGTGCCCTCCGTTCTAGTATCATTTCCAAGTCTGGTGCTTCAGAGTGCAGCTCCTGTGCCTCTGGGGTTATTACAAGTTCCTTATCATCTGTGAAGATTTCGGGAGCGTTCTCTTCCCGCGTTATTTCCTCTGTCACAGTTGTGGTACATACCTCCACTGATAGATCACCAGCTGGGGCCTGTTCTGATGGCAGCTGATCAGTGGGTTGTTCCTGCTGTTTGTCTGCATCCTGTGGTAAGGCCTCTTCCTGCAGTGTGCCATCCTTGCTGGGAATGTCCTCAGATGGAGAAATCTCTGCTGGGGACATCGCTCGAGGTTCTTCTTGAATTTCTTCATACGGCGCAGCTGCTTCCGTCACTCCCACATCCTCCACCTCAACTGGTTCCTCAACTGTGGGCACCGGGACTTGCTGTTCAGCTGAGGGTTCTGGCTCATCTGAAATTTCTTCTTCAATCACATCTTCCCTGACGGAGCCATCAGGGAAGTAAGTAACAGTTCTAATGACAAGTGTGGTACCTACACGAGTACAAATGACACGTTTCTTTACGACCGTACCATCAGGTTGTGTCTCCTCAAACTCGTCCACAGTGGCACCTTCTGGGATCTCTTCTGGCATCTTCTCCAGATCTTCTGCCATGGGGGCGGCGGCCTCTGGCAGTCTGGTCACCATAGTTCGGTTGACTCGGCTCTTGGACCAGGACCCGTCAGGAAGGGTTTCTTCAAATTCTTCAACGGATGTCTCGCACTCGATGTTCTCTCCCCATGGTTCATCCACTCCTGGCGGCAGCTCATAGATATCCTTATCAGTCTCTGTCCCCACCACAACTTCTCTTGCCAATCGGTCTGTTTCGACTCCGTCTGTGAAGATGACCTCTATGACGGGTTTCACATGCTGTAGTGTGGTAACCCGCTGTCGGATAGTGTAACCATCCTCTCTCTGCTCCTCATGTTCATTCACATCTTCTCGGACAGTCACTTCTCCTTCCAGCACCTCAGTAGTCACTTCCGGCTCCCTCTCAACCACGGGGACCTCAGCTTCTGGTATCACATCTCCCACGGCTGGTGTCTGTTCATACACCTGATCCACTGGGAGCTGTTCTGTCTCACCACCGTCCTGTGGTACCTGTTCTTGTATTGATGAATCATAATCCACAGATGTGGGTTGGTACTCGTCAAGTACTGCCTCATCTGGGTACTCACGACTTTTCAACAACAAGCTCTCCTCCTCCCCTGGGGCCTGATCTCTTCTCAATCTGTCCTCATATGTGAGGTCTTTATCGGGTTCAATAAGTGCCTGCGGTGCCTCAAATTCATCGATGGCGGTCTCCACAGGAGTGTGCTGGTCCATGACTAGTTCTTTTTCGCCAGCTGGCATCTGTTCTCTTGCCTCTGGTGTCTCTTCATATGTCATCTCCTTCTGCTCCGTCCAGTCCTCAAAGGTGTTTTTCTGGAATGTGGCTTGCTCTGGCACGATCTGCTGGGCCTGTAATTGCTGTTCGTCAGCTGGCTGCTGGCCGGCCCAGTCCTCGAACAGCTGCCCCTCGGGTCCTGCAATGTTACACCACATACGACCTTCAGCTAATACAGTGCCCAGGACTGGCACAGAGACCTGACAATTTATTTAACATGCTACATAATATGCAGCTTTATCAGAAGTCCTAGCCTTTCAATAATAAGATGAAACTATTTAGGTTTAGTGGCATGCGCTAAGTAGATACAGGCCAAAGATTTTTTTCTAAGTGCAAAAGTTATTAAAACTGTGGAGTTGCAGAAAAACGTAGGCTACAGGTTTGTTAAACAGGTAAGAAAAACCCAAAGTAAATTGTGTGGTTGCCAGTCAAGCTGGAGTTAGAACATAGGAGGAAGATGAAACAAGCATCTGCTAATTTAAATTAAAGCAATATGGAAAACAGTCCAGATAAATTAAAGCAATATGGAAAGCAGTCCAGGTAGATTAAAGCAATATGGAAAGCAGTCTGGGTAAATAAGACAGGACAAGTTACAAAAGTTAAATTGCAAGATTTCTTTTGCTGTAATGAAGCGTGAGAAACACCTAGGATAAAATAAGTCAGATTAGGCTTGGTTATAACAAAACATTCTCGAAATAGCAGAGTAAACCGGGTCATGATGCATTAGCTATATATATAGGTTATATATAAGCCTCAGGCATTAAAACAATGCGAAAGCAGTTTATGAAAAAAAAGACGTGTGGGGGTCAACAGGCAGCATGGAAACTGATGAACAGAAGTAAAACGATATTCCCAGCTATTGTGCTGTTGCACTATTGCAATGTCAACAAATGGTAATTTTATTAGTTGCTTTGCAGAAAGCATCCGACTGGATTTAAATATATTGTAAATACATGTCCACATTTCTAGAACCTGCTGACACCAACAAACACAACTCTTCGATTTACATGTCTGTTAATGTATGGGATTTGCTTGAAACATGTTGGATGTCGGTCAACATGACAAGGATATCTAGCTGGGAGCAGCTTTGACGATCTGTGGACGTATAAGCTGTTCTTTGTCTTGGCATTGTCCTGTTAACTGCACGTATGTCATCAGAACATTTTTCTTTAATTTTTTTTTTCAGCCATTGAAGTTTACTGTAATTTTAGCTTGCTGAAATGGTTAGTTGCAAAGATAAAATTAGTGATGCTATTAAGGAGATTCTGACGCATAACCCATCCTGAGAAACTTGACACAAGAGTAATCTAATGCGTTTGACCTTTCACAGTAATACAGGTTTTATTTATTGGCATATTTTGGGAACTTCTCATTTTGTTATTTTTACTTAATTAGCTTATAGCAAAATGGTTAGTTGTCCAACCAGGAGGTAAATTGGTTATTTAAATGGGGTTGGATTATTTTTTTGTTCTTTCAAAAGACATTCCCATGTTTTTATACTCTTCCTGGCCAATTCAAAATTATACTGGGACATTTTTGTTTACAGAAAGCGTCAAATAAAACTATGATGTCATAATCAGTGCATGCAGTGTAACATTGCAGAAATAAGGTTTGACACGCCAAGGCAGCTGGTACATACAAGCAAAATTAAAAGACTCGTAGGTTCAAATTTCACATGCCACATGCATAACAAAACAATGCCAAAGTGTAACGGAAAAAAAATATACACACATAGACACATCAGAAGAAGTGCCAATAATGAACAGAGTCAAAATTTATTGAGTCGATACAAAAAATAATACATCCAAGCCAAGCTTTTGATGAGCAGGCATCAAGCAGGTGAGTATTATCCATGCTAAATCCATGCTTAAACCGCATGGGAAGGGCAAAGACTCAGTCATTTAAAAGTGCTAGGAACCAAAGTCAGATCATTCTAGGGTGGCAGCCGCATTCGAATCCGTGTGGTAGAAGTTTCCATGCCTTTGGTGCCAGTGTAAAGCAGCCAGAGGGTCAAAGTTCAAAGTTCCACATTGCCCAACTCAAGCATAGCAAAGTCTATTGTGCTTGATTTGCAAGCATCTAAGAACATTTCTCAGTCCAAAAGAATGACATGTCCAGATCTTTCCACCATTTTTTGCAATGGTTATTGGTTGTTTGGTCAGTGGGTTTTCAATCGTGGAGGATGCATATAGGTATTCACTGATTTCTATGCAACAAAACATCAAGCCCATGCAGTAATTGGACACACAAATGCTGTAGTAACTATGCACGGTGCCACATGTTTGTTTGAACACATGTCGGCTTGCTTTCAACATTCGTAAAAGCGTCATTAATGGTGGATTTGTCACACTGATATCACTCTCCCTATCTTTCTACAAGCAATTCCATCTAAGGTGAAGGCAACATTAAGAAGCAGAAGATGGTGGCATGATGGTGAGCTGGTGGAGCTTTTATCTTCAAGCTGGCAGATCTCTGAGCTGACACACAGAACAAAAGTGACAGCAGCTAGCATTCACACAAATTCTCATTCACTCCAATAACGACTCAACGTTGACTTGTCTAAGGAAGGTCACGGGGGTCATAAATGCAATAATTACCGTGAATATACAATATTAGCTAATGTGTTCGCTATTATACTACACAGTGACCATTCCTGTTATCAGTCAACTTTGTGTCGACAATATATTGTTCATCCACATTCAAGACATTGTTCAACACAATCTGATTTGACAACATTGCTAAAGCACTCTGTACATATAAGGTGACAGCGAAAATTTTGGGGGAAATTCGCATATTACAGAAACCAGTTCCTATTCTTCCATTATTTTTTTTCTTCTGTAATTTATTTCACTTACTTGTCTATCACTGTTTCATTTGCACTTTTGTCGGCAACTTATTTTTTTTATAATAAGCAGCAATATTTTGCCAAATCACTACAGAAAGATTTCTGCAAATTTTTTTGAAATTTTGATCAAATTTTCTGTGGAAGTTTATACATGAAATTAATTAAATACATGCATTTGGTGTTGACAACTGCAATAGGACACTGCTCTAATGTGGGAAAAGACCCCCAAAAGGCAATTGTGAATGAAATCAAACAAGAAATGGGAGTAATGAGACACCATGCACTGAAAACTAAAGCACCGGAGATGGTAACTCAAACCACAAGGCAGTTTTTTTTCAAAAAAGAAACCAAATCATTTCATGCATAAGATGCACTTTGAAAAAGAAAGGTGTCGTTTTAACGTAATACATTTTAAGAGATCAGATGCTTGGATCAGAAATGGGTGTAACACAAAATCAAAGGGCACATTATGCATGAATTATTTTTTCATTAGCATATGATAATCAATACCAGTACTAGTTGTCTACAGTGCTCTCATATTAGTGCCTTTGTGTTAGTCATGCAAGACTGTACATAACTCACTGAATTAGACTCACAAATACAATGTTCTAAAAGTAAGACAGCTTTAAAAGTTACTAAATATCTTCTACACCTTTGAGATTATCTACATGTAGCTAAACATATTACATGTTACACTCTATGACCTAAAACCATTTACCAGAGTACTTCCTAAACCTGACACAAGAGTCTAAATCTATCTAAAGAAAATTTTGATTTATCAAAATTGTCAAAATCAATACAAATGTCCGTTTTCAAAAACTTTATTCTAAGAAAAAAACTTTTGCAGGAAACAAAGATGGTCTTTATCATGTATTATTTCTCTAATAAAAAAATCATGCTACATACCAATATATTGTCAAGCAGGCATCAAGCCCAAGTAACAACAAATGATACTCTACAATTTGTGTCAACAGTACATATATATATGTACTCTTTCAAATTTTTGAGTTAAAGGAGAATCAATACAAAGTAAAATACTTTTCAAAAGTAAATACTTCAAGCACCATGATTATACTTTTACTGTTTAATGACTAAGTAAATAAAGACCATCCTCTTTGTCCTGGAGCAAGGATGACCGCCACCTTGTCAGTGATGCGTTTGGTATGTTATCATCCTTTGTACGTACCTTCAGGTGCCGATTCCACTGGCTTCTGAGCTTCCTCAGCCACCATTTGTTCTTCTACCAGACGGGCTGCAGCATCGCTTACTTCTTTTCCTGAGGACGAGAGAAAGGTAGGAAAGAACATCACATATTGTTCACACTAATTTATTGTTGTTGTTTTTTTTTTTTTTTTTTGGGGGGGGGGCCCAAGCAAAATTTTCAATTTTTTATTAAAATTA
>JAAUYG010140175.1_pt1 | contig 13537 bp, 9 predicted proteins | sample 7278091 | NCBI WGS metagenome assembly JAAUYG01 (sample SAMN14350201, study PRJNA611818) | marine sediment metagenome | isolation source: surface marine sediment (0.6m) | place: French Polynesia: Moorea | collected 2018-08
ACTGGTTTCATTCACTATTATTGTTTTTTTGAATATAGTACTGTATCTTGGAAATCGGTTCCAGTAGAGCGAAAATAAGCTCAATTTCGACCCCCTGTGGTATAAAGAGTGACCATTTGCTACTTCGTGCCCTTTGTTCATATACCAGGTTTAATGCCCAAATATGGTATTTTTCAAAATCGGCCCGTATCTTGGAAACCGCTGCCCCTAGAGCGAAAATAAGCTCAATTTCGACCCCGTGGGGTAGAAGGAGGGTCCATATGCAACTTTTGGCCTTTTTTTAAATTCCAGGTTTCATGCCCAAATATTGTTATTTTGAAAATCGGCCCGTATCTCAGAAACTGCTGCTTGTAGAGCGAAAATAAGCTCAATTTCGACCCCCTGGGGTAGAAAGAGAGTAATGCACCTTCAGGAACGACTTCTGTGCCTCCTCCTCTCTTTTATCTTTTATGCCAAAACTGGCATGCAGGTCTTGCAGGCAAATTCTCTTTTCTAGTTCATTGTGTAAATGTTCTACACAGATGTGGAATTGAAATTGCAGATTGTAGGAAAGAAAGTAACAGCAAAAAAGTAACTGGGAAAAAAGTAATGAACTAGAAAAAGACGTAAGGGAAAAAAGTAAACGAAACTGGGAACAGTAACTGAAGAAACATAACTGGTCCAGTAATAGAAACTAGTAATAATACATGCATGGCAGCATATGAAGCGAGGCGATTGGTAATTTTAGAACAGCGAGGTTTCTAGTTTTCTACGGCTGTAGCCAGGCCTGTTCTGGGTGTCGGAATCGGCAAGAATTTGTCAGGGGTATTGGACAGAACATATATCCCCTGAGGCATGGTATTGTCGCACATGATGAGTGATTCCAGTGTGACGGATAGTTCATGTTCAACATGGTGTAGAATCAGCATGCATTTTTAGCTCTGCGTGACTCCCTAGTTCGTCCGTCCGTCCATGGCGCAAGTATCTCTGAACCTTATTCACGGATTTCTTTCAAATTTTGGTTCTTGCCTCCCCTGGGTCATACGCTCGGAACTTTTTTAAATTTTTGAAAAAAAAAATATTTTGGATTTTTACGAATATTTTTCGTTTTCGTTAACATGGAATACTATGGGAACGCAAATTGCAAAACGCTATTCCTCCTACAAATCGCAAACGAAAGCTTTCAAACTTTTCCTGAATTTTCTTCCCCATAGTCCTCATAAAACTGCATTTGGGACTTCATTTCTGCATTTGGAAATTTTGGAAATTGAAATTTTAGCAATTCTTTACCGTTTTCGTTAGCATAGGACCCTATGGGAGCAACGATTTCAAAACGCTACTCCTCCTACAAATCGCAGTCAAAACTTTCAAACTTCTCCTGAATTATTTTTCCATTGGTCCTCACAAAACTACGCTGCTAATTTTTACAATTTTGAAAATTGAAATTTAATGAATTTATAGCTTTGCTTGCGTCAAGCAGAGATTATAGTGTGGGGGTGATGGTGTCCCACAATTTTTGTTGTTTTCTGACCAAACTTTTCTAAAAATTCCCTGTGCTAGGCCTCACAAGAGTTGCTTATAGAAAGTTTGAAAATTCAAATTTTATTTTAAAACAAAATTCGAAATGCCACTACTCCTACAGTTATGAATCTTTTTCACCCAAACTTTTTGTGAATGTTCCTTGCGACAGTCCCCACAAAAGTTACTTCTAGGAATTTTTAAATTTGAATTTAAAGTTTTTTTTTTAAAGATTGAAAATTTAACATTGTGGCCAATGGGAAAACGAAAAAATGCCAATATCTTGGAAATGGGCCATCGTCGAGCACAACAGTGAAATTTGGGACTCGGGTAGTTAGTAACATCTATGTGTGGTACCTTCTCTCTTTTAGTGTTTAAGGTCATTTGAGGGTCATTCGGTGCACTTGGCCATTGGAGTCATGAGTGTCTGATGTCACTAAGGGGTTTCCCCAAAGACTGAGTGTGTGGTCACAGTGGCATGGGAATTTTCCCCCAAAGGGCTGTTGTTATATGGAAGGCGTGGCTATTAGGTGTGCATGCAGAAGCAACTTTCCTGGATGCTAAAGGCCAATGAGTATAAGAAGCTGGTTAATTTGGTAATGATAGCAATTAAATAGTTTATTTATTTAGTGGAATTAAGGTAAAATATGCTCTCTCTGCTTAACCGTGGCCTTTGCATCGAAAATAACCTCAATTTCGACCCTCTGGGGTAGAAATTGAGTATATGTGCAAATTCTGGAACTTCGGTCAATGGCCAAGTTTCATGCCCAAATATGGCAATTTTGAAAAACGGCCCATATCTCGGAAACCGCTGCCCGTAGAGTGAAAATAAGCTCAATTTCGACAAAGAGTCAAAATGTGCAACTTCTGGGACTAGTCTTTGGCCAATGGCAAAGTGTCATGCTCAAATATGGCAATTTTGAAAAACGGCCCGTATCTCGGACACTGTGTCCGTAGAGCAAAAATAAGCTCAATTTCGACTCCCTGGGGTAGAAAGGGAGTATATATGCAACTTCTGGAACTTTGACCAATGGGCAAGTTTCATGCCCAAATATGGCAAGTGTGAAAATTGACCCGTATCTCGGAACCGCTGCCCGTGAAGCAAAAATGAGCTCAATTTCGACCCCCTGGGACAGAAAAGGAGTAGATCTTCAACTTCTGGAACTTTGGCCAATGGGTAAGTTTCATGCCCAAATATGGCAATTTTGACTATAGGCCTGTATCTCGAAAACCACTACCCGTAGAGAAAAAATAAGCTCAATTTTGACCCCTTGGGGTAGAAAGAGAGCGTATGTGCAACTTCTGGAAATTTTGCCAATGGCCAAGTTGGTTCTCAAGCAGAGTTTCAAGGCCCATGGGCCCCTTGTTCACAGTGTATTACTTTACATATTGTGTTATCAGGAGAAATTGCAATATTTTCTGCCCACTCTATGTGTTCGGTATGTGTAATTGGTGTTAACCTGCATTACGGATATCTCAACTGGAAAAGCGAAAAAAAAATAAATAAATGTTCGAAGTTCACTCTGACTAGTAAGAAAATTCAAAGTACTGCTCACTACTATTCCCATAAAAGCCAGAGAAGTATAATTTCCCACTTTTTCCGTTTGGCGCACCTCGGCTGTTACTTTTTTCCATGCTACTTTTTCCTTGACAGATCTGTTACCTTTTTCCGTTATTTTTTCCTAGCACTTTCTGTCCGATCACCGAACTTCCAACCGATCCAGAGCTGTCTTAATTATCGGTTTGGACCAGGACGTGTCGCTTGCTTGTTTACACGTGGTGCCGGTAAACTGAACACAAACTATAGCCAGCATTTTTGGCGTTTGCTTAACCTCAAATGCCAATGATGCACCGTCCAGTTAGTTCTGCGTGTGAAACATACAAAGCTTATCAGATAAGTTACTTAATACTTAATCCCCGATCTTGAAACATCCATGCTGATCGCCCGGGGGCCATGACGGTAATTTTGGTCCCCGACAGGTGGCGCTATATTGGTAACTGACGTACTCGCTACGTATACATAGCACCAATTGGCGTCCGGCGTTAGATTTATAACCGTGAGTCAAGGCGGGATGTTAACTGCAATGAACGGGTTATGCCCACTTGTCCTTTCGGGTCTTGTGCTCTCCGAGGATCTTTGTTAATGGGCTGGATCCTTCAAATATTCATCGCTAATGACCCTGTTGGGGCGGGTCCTGATGACGTGGAATTGCTGGGCCTTACTCTATTGTCACCTAATTTGCCTGAGGTGAGCACTAATTAATCCACCTGCTGGACTGAAATCTATACATAAACCAATGAGATCCTCCGTTGATATTCTAGCATCCTTTGCCATTGAAGTCTGTATCTCTATTTATACGCTGCAATTACTGTATGTTTTGTAGCAGTGGACTGGCCAGTAAAATCATTTAGACTTAGGGAGTCAATGCGTCGTTTCTATATTTTGTCCATTTCGATATTGTATGACATATTGTATAAACATTCTTTGATATATTTGTATTTATGGATCTAAAACATACATAAATACATACCTCTGAAGCATATTCCAATATGATTGCTTATACCTTTGAGTTTCCACATGCAGTTCGTACGTGTATATATTTACTTTTACATAAACTATTCGACCATTTTACATGTAAAAATCAAAAATGTCTCCCTTTTACATTAACTTATATTTTGTAGCATATTTTTGCAAGCACTTTTGTTAGTAAGGTAATACCGTTGGCTGTATCAACTGTATTAGAGTAATAGTCTCCCCAAGCTTCCACAACAGAAACTATATGTATGTCGTCAAGTGCCGTGGCTTCTATATGCTATTGGGTTTTAAATTTAAATAATTCAAACATTATTCCACGTATTTAATATTTGATATGCGTAAAAACTATTTTATACGCGATTTTAATATTCTATTCGCGTAGAACACTTTTCGTGAATTTAATATTTTGTACTGGTACAATTATGTAATTAAAGTTTGAATAAATAACCTATTTGTTGTAATATTTTTAATTGCAGCTACTTACCGCTATACAGGTGCTATATGAATGGCAACGTTAGACGTTTTGCTAAAATTGATGTTCAAAATGCTTTATATAGAGAGTATGAATCAGGTAGCACAATGTGCTGCAAACACAAGGGCAGACATTTTCCTTTTCCTGTAATTCTATTCGTTTTGTTGTAAAGTATTGATAGATGCTGGATTGCCACTACGTCATGTACGTGGAATCCGTGTAATAGACTGTCGTGGCGTGTTTTGTACTTTTGTAAAAATTATTCCACGAATTCGATATTGTATACGCGTAAAACTATTTTATACGCGAATTTAGTTTTATATGAGTAAACAAATATTTTGTGCGCGAATATTATATTACATCCTGCCCAGGATATCCAGAGTTAATAAAAGATTTAGCTTATCCATATATGATTTCAGTTCTTGATGCGGTAGTTTGACTGTAGTTTTAGTCATGCTGGCAAACCATGAACTTATTCAACTATGTGACCTTGGTCCCATTCTTCCAGCTTTTAAACATTGCCCCAGGCAGTTATCACATGTAGTAAATTAATTAGGTCATTCGTTAGAATCCCAATATACGTATTTCATGTACATGTCCGTGCATGCAAAACCTTAGTTCTAATTTACTGTTAGTTTTATGGAACTGGTTTCAATTCTGGTATTACTTGTCTGTGATTGATCGACAGTTTTCCATGGCCTTTGCCCAAAATTCGCTATAAAAAACCAAACTCTTAGAAAAGTCTACATTTAATTGCAGTTTGCGTTAAGGAATGGGGACTCTTGCGTTCCTGCCAGCTTCTTCAAGGCAGATATGCTCCACCAGAGATCTACTGGAACAAAGTGAAAAATACCCCTGCAAAATCCCAGGGAATACAGAAAATCCGGCCCACAAATTTAAATTGTAGTGATCCTCGCAGACAGCGACTTTCAGTGAAAGCTTCACCTTGGTATGTCGATGTAAAGGTAAATTTTATTGCTTAAAATAGTTTTCTACTTGAATAAAATATTAAATTCGCGTATAAAATAGTTTTCTACACAAATAAAATATTAAATTCGCGAAAAAAATAGTTTTACACGGATATAAGATATTAATTTTGCGAAAAAGATAGTTTTCTATTCGAATACAATATTAAATTTGCATATAGTATTTTTACGCATATAAAACATTAACTTCGCGTATGAAATAGTAAAATATTAAATTCGCGTATAAAATAGTTTTTACGCGTTTAAAATAGTTTTTACGCGTATAAAAATATTAAATTCCTGAAATAGGTTTTTGAATTATTTAAATTTAAAAAAAAAAATAATCTAAGGGAAGTCACCGTACTCATACATGAAGTTGTTCTAGATGATGGCATTATGACACGAGGCCATTTAATCAGTCAACAGTAGCGGTCTTTCACATTGACACAGATGGACGTAAATATATGCAACAAAACTTAGAATTCACACAAGATTACACTAACTTAATATGCGTAGAAACACTAACATCTGATAAGTTTACTGACCTTAACTAAAACGCAAATTGCTTTGTCTATGGAAATGAATTTATCTCTGGCATTTTATGTCATACCGTATCTTATAAAAAATTTAGACTCTCTCTCCTATTATCGTTGGTACATGTATTTGAAACCGCTTGGCGGGAAAATTGCCATCGTCGATGATACCCGGAAGAAACGAAAGACCCTAAGGTATATATCGCCAAAGGTAACTTCGCATGTGCACTGGAGTGTAAAGGTGAACAAACAGACTAAATATTAAATATTTAAGCAAGGCCTCAGGTAGCATGTCAATAATTGATCTTTTCATTGTAACGAAAAATCTAGCTAAAGGTCTAAAAGTACAGTGTGTGTCACGAAGGTGATAACTTATCATATCACTCAAGTCTCTCCATAACGTTAGATATCCAGGTTCCTATGTCTGGGTGAGAAGAAGAGCCAGCCACCCAGGATACAGTGGGATGCTGCATGGAGCGAACTTGTATACGGGAAGCAAGGTAGAATGGAATGCAGTGTAACGTTTATAATGGTGTTACATCGCAGTTCTAGGGGTACACATGGGTTAAAATCGAATCGACCGAATCGGCCGTTTTGACAATCGATGTAGTGAACCGACCAAATCAGTCTTATCTTGCATTCCTCACTAAAAAGCGATTAGCGATTTAGTGACCCTCTTAACTGCCAATTCATGAGCCCACCCACCTATAAAACTACGATCTACTAGCCCATTTCGAATCGAGTGATCTGCGACTCACCATGGCTGTTAAATATTTTATGTACGATTCAGATAGGGGTCTTAAATGATGATCTGCGATTCGTAGTTCTCTGTTAAAAAATAAACTCGAATCGGAGCATATTTTATAGACCCATGTATACCCCTAGTTCTATCCTAAAGTCAAGCAAAACACAGAGGTAATCTAACTTGACTCTAACAAGGAATCTATCGGACACAGTACTAGTATAACCGACTTTCAAAGTAAGATGAACGTACTGATGTATAATTTTAAGTTTATCAATAGTGGCGTGCTCAACTGCCTCTTTAAAACATACTGTATGCCCCTAAATGGATGTGGCTCGGTTTTATGGAATCTTACTGATATCAATTGTGAAAGGTTTTATACCGCTTCTAGGAAAGCAATAAGAAGTGTGTTGAAGATGTCTGCACAAACACATGTGTTTTTCTTCCGTTGATATGTAATGACGTGCCAGTTGAAGTTCACATGTGTAATCGATTTTTAAAGTTCTACCGGTCTTTTTGCATGTGTAGGGTACTTTTCATGTCCGATTCTTTTAATTCAGTTTGGGGTCATTCGGTGCACTTTGCAAAACTTCCGATGTTAAGATTTTGAAAATAGTACTGCTTGCAGTTTTCATCCTATTTGAACCAAACTTTATGGAAAGTATGGTAATCAGGGTGGAATACAGGCTATTACTTTTTCTGGAGATCTGCCAAATTTTAAAAATATACGGCAGTTTGACGATAGATCTTCCCATTAACCTATTTTTTTCCATCTGGCAAAATGTCAAGGTTATTTTCAATAACCCTGGGCCTATTTTTTTGTTTTTATTTTTTTTTTTTTTTTGTTTTTTTTTTTTGTTTATTGTTTTATTTTGTTTTCTTATGTGAGTACAGTGCTCCCCAAACAAGGCACAGCATGAGGTTAAAAAAATGAAGAAAAACAGAGAAGCATCCCTTGCCGTATCATATTATGTAATACTGTTTTATTTCACAGTAACTATCGCAAGAAGAGAGACCCTACTTTTACACTTGGGGTCTTCTGCACAAGAAAAGTGCCTACAACTCACGACAGACGACACGAAATGCACAAGATTCAGGTATAAAACATTTAAAAGACATCGGCATATACATGTACATATGTCAGTGAACAAACACCAAGAGGAAATATTTCGAAAGAGTACTTTAAATGCAAAGAACTTGTCAAGGGACGTGCGATCCACCTGCAGTGCACTGAGCAGAATCGGAATATTTGAGCATATAACTGGCCTGGGGCACATGGAAACTAAAGCAAACATCGAAATCCAAGATCATAACAAGATCGGATGGGGTACTTGTTTGTGCTATCTACAATCAGATACCCTGCACTTTGGTGAGAATACAGCATGTACACTACACAAAAAAGTTAAGGATATTTTAACATTTTCTGGATGTTTTGCGCAGTTTAGTGAATTGTGAATTTTAGTATTTAAATCCAGATATTGACGAATATCCTTAACTTTTTTGTGTAGTGTATGAGATGAGTGAAACTAACCACAATCCACTGGTTGAATTTGCTTTGAGAAAGCGTAATTCTACGTGAGATATTGTGTTTGGTAGAGATTTAATGAACCCCCGTTCCCTTCAGACGTTGTACAGCACTCGATAATCTAAATTGTCGTCCGAACTTAGGATCCGGATGCTCCTCTCTCTCTCTCTCTCTCTCTCTCTCTCTCTCTCTCTCTCTCTCTCTCTCTCTCTCTCTCTCTCAACTTTTCTGTCTGTATCGTTTACGTAACACACATGGTCTATATAATGGCTACATTGAACAAGATTAGCTTCGAAACTTACACTTATAAAGTTAACAATTCTGCGGCATCATACGTACATGTACCACTTCTGCGATGCCCACCACATTGCACACCATGCTGACACAACCACGTAATGATCCAAATCACTTCCCGCTATTAACTTAATTAATGCCAAAATCGCAGACATCAGCAAGTTTTACTTTCCAAATTCTAGCGTAATTCCTTACTTATCCGTTTCAACATGGCTGGGTGGGGAGCACTGTCCGTAAGCCACCGGTAATACAGTATCGTTGATGTATCTTCTCAAGCCTAGCTCTGAAAAAAGGCAAAACTTCTCGGAACAAGTGGCGTCAAATTGCGCTGGGGGTGGGGCACATGATTTCATTGAGGATTGAGGATGAAGTCGCCTATTGTGCAAGCTACCCTGTTCGAGACGCGACCTCTTAACAGCGCATACAAGTTGATATACTGTACATATTCACTAAAGGATGAACATCAAGGCTTTCGCATTGCTGGTTTCCTTCGTATGAGCAGTACAATGCCGCATATCATTCCAAATATCTGCAAAAGATATATTTGTAGTCAGAGTGAGCTTTCAAATTGAGAGAATGACACCATTGTAACAGGGGCGGGTTCAGTAGTAGTACCAGCCGTAACAATAGGAGCACCATCATCATCATCATCAGCAGCAGCAGCAGTAGCAACAGCAGCAGGAGCAGCAGCAACAGTAGCAGAAGCAGCAGCAGTAGTAATAGCGATAGAAGTAGTAGTAGTAGCAGTAGTAGTAGTAGTAGTAGTAGTAGTAGTAGTAGTAGTAGTAGTAGTAGTAGCAGCAGCAGCAGCAGCAGCAGCGGTGGCGGCGGCAGCGGCGGCAGCAGCAACAGCAGCAGCGGCGGCGGCGGTGGTGGTGGTGGTGGTGGTAGTTGTAGAGTTATAGAGACAGCAGCAGTAGCAGCAGTAGAAGTAAGGTACTTTAAGCTGTATTTAAGGTTAGCTTTTATTGTTTTTTACTGTGTTATAGTTCTTATCCCGTTAATATGTATATATGAAGACAGAGCAAATGCGCTTCAGTATATCACCTTTGTACCAATTCTGATTACAGTTAATCTAAAACCTCACATTTTGTAAAACACGATGCAAATATATACACACGATGGATGTACATGTATGTATATGTAATAGCTTCTGTGTGTAGTTTTATGTATGATGGTATTCTTCACAGAGATTAAATTGACGTTACAAATGGAGGTATTTAAGTATATGTCTTTTGAATCTGAAATTTGAAATGAAATTTGAATCTGTAGACTATATTATTTTCTATAACTGTAACAACTTTCTTTATTTCTTTAGAGGTACAATGTAGTATTATTTTGCTTTGTAAATTGTAATTGTACTTGTAAATAAAAAAGGCATAAAGTACTCCATGTAGTTAAATAAAATAATTATTATTATATATCTGTCCGTATCATGATGAGTGCCACCGGTATTTTATAGCAATCTAGCTTGGCAGTCATCACAATTGGCAAGGTGTTTTATTGGCAGTCCTCAGCAATCCTAAAGTGCCCTGGAACGGTTGGCAGTCACCATGAATGGCCTGAGGTAGAAGTATAAAAATAAACCTTTTGCTGATTTATAAAAACTGTTTCAACTGTCATTAAGTTCCATAACAATAGTCCCTGCCCGGTGGCTGAATGGTTAGAGCGCCGGGCAGAGTGACATATGTCCCCGTTGTACGGGTTGGAAACACGCCATGGGCTAATACCATCGAAAATGCCTCAGCTTATGGCCCAGGAAACATAATACGGTGTTTGCCATTATGTGATGCACCATTGAAATGGTGTGTGAACGTTGTGCTTGTACCCAGAGTACGAATAAAGATATATTATTACCATATACATGGCAGGCATTTTGACTGGCCACAGGAAACATTCGTAACCTGTAGGTTAAATTAATGGTTATTGGCGAATGCTTAGTATAATAAGTAACACAACACTATAGACAACATGCACTGGATAAATTATAAATGAGTCAAACATTGCAGCAGGAACTATTGATTTCTTTTTGCTGTCGTCGGCTCTGATAGCCTACCGGAAATGAAATGCAATTAAATGTTCTTACTTATTATGCCTTGTTTCTGCACAATTTAGTAATGGCTGACTCACCTAGACCAGTCAGTGTGCGGCAATAGGGTGAAAGGTGAAAGTGCCTCAGTCTGCATTCAAACTTACCATCCGTTTATATGAAGACTAAAGTCTTGTCGCTAGGCCAACGCATTTTGGCTTAACAGAGCCATATGTGAGCATGCACAAGGCTCTGGTTTCATTGGCCAGTAGACCCGTTTAACATAACCCCACCTTCCTTATATGGTAAGGCAACGGAGTATTTCTCAAAAGTATAACTACTTTTTAGCATCGTCTATATAATGCACCGTGTAAAACGCTCTGAGAAGTGTCCGAATTTTACTCACTGAAAGCCGGCGAGTAACAAAGAAGAAAGGGTCATTGGGTGAATATATAAACACTTCGCCATCACAATGACCACAGCGCTAAACAGTGCCATTATTGGGCTGGCTTTTCGCCACTGCTTCTGATTTACTCAAAAAGGCTTTGCCCGCTACTGGAAGCACAGATACTTCTAATGTGAGTTGTAGCTGTCCTTATAGGACCATGGACCAACGCGCTACTCCTCTGATAGCCTACCGGTGCCAGTCACAGTGAATTAGGGAGGTAAAGATTCTTCTCGCGCTTTATAGATGTATCATTCCCGGTTTGAATCATGGAAAAAAATGCGCGGCTCTGTGAGCGTTATTACTAAAGTTATACTATCTTGCGCAACGTGTGCAGGGAACGCCTGCCCTAATGTACGAAACACCATAGGGAACAGACTTGGGCTCACCATCTTACATTACGAATGGCGCCCTAATAACCTATATCCTAGCTGATGAAGTAAATCATCAGCTGTACAAAGATACATCTCGCGCTATCCTACTCCAAATATCCTACGCTATATAAGACGGCAAAAAGCTAACACTGGCGTGACATCTCAGGCCTATACGTACAATCCCTGTCCTGTAAAAAGATTCCTTATTACCAAGGAGATTAATAACACCAAGGGCCAATAAAACACTGAGGTTTCTAAGCCTTCCTAAAATACCAAACCAGTGGCTAATACGCTACAATATTAATAAGTGCAAAGTAAAGACAATGAGCTGTCGCTCCTGTTTTAAATTGTAAAATTCCCTTGACCTAGGTATTAATGTGGTGTGGCCTGAACAACGGAGCAACCGTTTTCACCCCACCCCCCTCCACGCCCTCCTCATTACAGGTCGTTGTGACTTTCTAGCAAAGATTATTGCCGCAAATGTCACATGTAAAGACTTCTCTACTTATCCCATCATCACCCTTCCCAGCCCTTAATTATGGCATTCATTAATTAATGCAAAACGTCACGTCTAAGAGTCCCGCTGATTGGCTATAATATACAGGTGTCGTCGGATAAGTAGGGCCTGTTTCAGGTACGGCACAGACCTGGGTGACCATTGCTTGCTCGCCAATTAGCAGGCTACTGAAGTTACCTTAGTCTGATTCGGATACGGTAACAGTAAAGCGTAAATTTTGTCCATTGTGGCTGGAGCCGAAGCCAAGGTAAGACTTTTGATATTGGTATGATATACTATGTAGTTCTTCTTGTACTGTATAGTACCTCTTGATTATTATTTTTTTTGTGTGTGTCCACGTCATATAGTATCTCTCTAAATCATGTATTGCATACACATAATCTGTGTACCAGAGAGCTCCATCAGCATGTTTTGAGTTAGCAGAATAGGCACAGGTGCATCTTGACTCATTTTACTATAATTTGCCTTTTTGTATACTTTTGGTAACCTATGTCATCCTCTCTCTCTCTCTCTCTCTCTCTCTCTCTCTCTCTCTCTCTCTCTCTCTCTCTCTCTCTCTCTCTCTCTCACACACACACACTCACACACACACACACACACACACACACACACACACTCACGCACGCACTCACACACACACACACACACACACACACACACACACACACACACTGGGCATATCATTAACGACTACAAATAATGGTACAATTTTCAAATCTCTGGGCATATCAGCTAAGCCTAAACACAATGGCACCACTTTCAAATCTCTAGGCATATCAGCTAAGCCTAAACACAATGGCACCACTTTCAAATCTCTGGGCATATCATCAAAGCCTAAACACAATGGTACAATTTTCAAATCTCTGGGTATATCAGCAAAGCCTAAATACGATGGTATATATTTCAAATTCCTGTGCATATCAGCAAAGCCTAAAACAACGCTACAATTTTGTGTGCTTTTCAGCGTACACACTGGTTTTAGATTCACAAAAGTCAATCTGACATCCATGAAGAGATTTGTTGAACGGAACTTCGTGTGTGAACAAGGCATATACACCATCTGGTAACTGCCATATTGGGATATGTGACAAACCTTAGGGTTTGTCTAACCGCCTCTTGGCCGCTTTTGGGATACATAAAGGTAAGCTCATCTGCTGTATTTCTTAAATAAACGTAGGAAGTAAACAAAACATACTGATTCAGAAGCCATTTAAAATGAAATAAGTGAAAGAATGAACTAATGAGTGAATAAATGACTAACCGACTACATGAACCGAATACCGAAGGTAGATCAACAATTGGAAATCGGAAGAGACAAGTGACCAGAACATGACCGAGAATATTGAAAAACAATGAAGGTGATAATACACAAACACAAAACGCATGAACGGCTGAATGAAAGAGTAAATGAGTCTTTCCTTAAAATCGTAAAGGGCACTTTTTACATTGCATATAGAGAAAATACACAGATCATCGTTTAGGTCACAAATGTTAAGGTCGCAAGTCAGATTCTGGGTAACTTTTATTAGAAGTCCCCATCTGGAACCCTATGAATGCAATGGACCCTGCCAAATTACGTAGGTTGCTTTTTAGACCAATGTTGATAAA